>Ga0187893_10000050_pt1 | contig 249870 bp, 207 predicted proteins | sample MA1701074metaG_FD_139574 | JGI IMG/M metagenome (GOLD analysis project Ga0187893, IMG submission 139574) | White microbial mat communities from a basaltic lava cave in the Kipuka Kanohina Cave System on the Island of Hawaii, USA - MA170107-4 metaG ...
CCTCGCCCGGCGCTCCCGGGTCGGCCGTCCCGCGCGCCCTCGGCGGGGTGTCACACCACCCACAACCAACGCCGTTGACAAAGCCGTTGTCGTCATAGACGGGATGACAGTCCAGAGCGTTTTTCAACAAGCTGCTAGAGGGTTCACCAAGAGCATCGCGCAAATCGCGAGGACCGAGGCCACCACTGTAGACATTGCGATACCTCTTGCTGAGCAGGACCGTGACCTCTCGTGCCACCGGCATGGAGCCGCTGAACTGCCCGAACTGCGTTGCCGCCGGCAGGTATTGGTCGAGTTTGACTTCCCCCTCTTGCGCACCGGCACCCGCAGCCCACAGGAGAGATAGCGCAGTGAGCGCCACTCCCCGCCCAAATGAGAGAGACAAACGAGTCATGTCTGCCTCCTCTTCGATTTCAGAGAAGAAAGAATTTCGCTGCCACGCTTCATCCGACCCAACACCCTGCGCGCCTCGGCTGCCCAAGCGAGGCCCGCTTCGGTGACCAGTTGTCCGGACCGCACCGTCAGCAACCAATAGTCCTGCTCGCCTGCGGGAATAGTGGCGCGGATGTCTTTCTCCGCTTCCAGGAGAAAAGTCTGGGTTTGCTCGACGCGCTCCCGGTAGGTTTCCAGGTGGCGCAGCAGCGTTGCCGGATCGGTGTGCTTTCCAAAGAAGACCTTCAGCAGCAGCTCATGACGGATAATCCCCACCCCCGGAGGGATGACCAGCCAGCGGCGCAACTCGCGTCGGCCTGCCGGGGTAATGGTGTAAAGATGACGTTGCCGATGCCCCGTGCGCCCCGCGTTCCGTCGCGCCAAGCCGTCCTGGCAGAGCTGGTGCAGAGCGGGATAAATTTGCCCGAAACTCTCCTTCCAGAAGTGGCTGATTACCTGTTCGATTTCCTGTTTGATGGCGTAGCCAGACTTGGACCCGTCAGATAGCAGGCCCAAGATCACGTAACGAGTTCGGTTCGATCGCGGCAGAAAACTCTTCCAGATATATCTCAATCATATATAATGAACACACCTGGTCAAGCAGAATCTTTTTCCGCTGCCTTCGACAGTGGTCCGCCTGCGAATACAACTCCTGTATCTCAGTAACCGAGCCTAACCATCAGCCCGCCAGAAGACTTAGTGCAAGGCGCTCTGGACCCGCTCCCACAGAAATCTGGCGCTGCTGCCTCTCTTGCCTCGACTGCCCGGCCCGGCTCCAGATGGAGGCGGCGAATGTTACTCTCCTGGTATGACAACGTACTGCGCGGTGATGTAACCGCCGGGAATACCCCGTTGGCAGTCGGCCCCTGATGGGTTCTAAGATGTGTGCGGTATGCGAATTCCAACCGAATTAAAGGGCATCACGCACGGCCGGGTAGTGCGGTTTGCGAGGGTGCCTGGCTTCTGGCTGACTGACGTGTCCTATCCCCCTGGCGCACGCTACCACAGGCATAGTCACGAATACGGCTACATTTGCTTTGTGTTGTGCGGAGGCTTTTCGGAACGCGTTGGAAGGGCCACCATCGAAGTGGAAAGCACCACGGTTGTAGTCATGCCGCGAGGCCAGGCGCACGAGAACCGCATTGGCCCGCATTCAACACGCTCGCTGGTGATTGCACATGATCCAGAGCACGAACGTCTCTCGCCAACGTGGGCGCACATCGGCAATCATCCCCAATGGATCACCCGCGGAGCTCCTTTGCACCTCCTGTTCCGCATTTACCGGTCGTTTGAGATGTTGGGTGGAACGGAGTCTTTCACGGTCGAAGAACTTCTGTTTGAGCTTCTTGACGCAATCGATGAGCGTATCTCCCTTACTGCAGAATCGGAGTCTCTGACTCCCGTCATAGAATTCCTTCATGAGGGGTTTTGTTCGTCGGTGGATTTGCAGGGCCTTGCTGAGCTCGTGGATTGGGATCCAGCTTACCTATGCCGCGCTTTCAGGCGCCGTTTCGGTTGCACCATCGGTCAGTACGTACGCGAGCTCAGGGCAAGAAAGGCGATACATTTGGCCGCGCTGACCGAGATTCCCCTTTCCGACATTGCCGCAGCATGCGGCTTCGCGGACCAAAGTCATATGACGCGGATAGTCACGGCCCTCATCGGAATGCCGCCGGCTACGTACCGCCGACTTGTTGGCACGCACTGATCCCGCAAAGGTCAATGGCGTTCAAGACAACCTCCACGGCAGGGCTTATGCTTCCGGTGTTTGTGCGGAGGCGATCCATGTCACAACGTACCGCGGCCTGGAACCGGGTGGGCCTTGGTCCGGCTGCGCTTCTTATCCTGGTTTTGGTGTCCGCCTGCGTTTGGCCTTCCCCAGCCAATTCAGGCCAAGGCCAACCGGATACGCAAATGCTGGAGGAAGCCGTGCGCACCAAGGCGGTGGAGCGGATTGCGGAACTCATCCTCCAGAACTATTTCGATGAAGCGGCCGCAAGAAAGTGCGCAGACCACCTCAAAGCTCGGCTGACAGCGGGGGCTTACAGCTCTCTACGAACGCCCAGTGGATTCGCATCTTCGCTGACTCGCGAACTCAGAGAGGTTTGCAACGATTCGCATTTTGAGGTTGTCTTGCGACCCGCGGAACGGCCGCAGCCAGCCCCTCCGCAGGACCCGAATGCCTGGATCGAGGACCTGCGCGTTCGTAATTTCGATTTTGTACACGTCACGCGGCTTCCGGGAAATGTGGGTCTTTTGCAGTTGAATTCCTTTCCGCCTCCCGCGGTTGCCGGTCCCACGGCAGAGGCTGCGATGGCATTCTTATCCAGCTCCGATGCCGTTATCCTCGACCTTCGGCAAAACTCGGGCGGCACAGGAGACATGGTCAACCTGCTGGGGACATACTTTTTCGAGCAGCGGACCTTGCTTTCCACCACCTACCGGCGCGTGAACAACCGGACCACGGAGAATTGGACGCTGCCGTATGTTTCCGGAAGGCGACTGCCCACTGTCGATCTTTTCATCTTAACCAGTTCCGCTACCTTCTCGGCCGCAGAAGCCATGGCCTATCCACTGCAGGTTCTGGGCAGGGCCACCATCGTAGGGGAGGTGACACGCGGAGGGGGCAACCCGGGTCGATACCTTCGAGTGGACGACCTTTTCGATGTTTTTGTACCGGTGGGAACGACTACCGTCCCTCCCGCGGGCACAACCTGGGACAAGGCCGGGATTAAGCCAGATCTGGAAGTATCGGCTGCAAAGGCCCTGGACTTGGCTCACCTGGAAGCCTTGAGCCGCCTCACTGGCAAAGCAAAGAGCCCAAGCAGAAGAAAGGAAATCGAATGGTTGTTGGAATGGAAGCGCGCTGAGGTTGCGGGCGCTGGGCAGCTGGAAGAGAGCCATGGGGCTTGGGTCGGTGTTTACGGCGAGGGTAGTGGTCAACGTAGGATTCGTTGGGGATTTCCAGGAGCTCTCTATCACCGTGTCGATCAGGGTCCTGAGCGCCGCCTGCTGCCAATCTCTCCCTCCGTCTTCTTGGTGGAAGGCGCGGAGTGGGTTCGGTTAGAGTTCTCCTTCGCCAAGGGCAGCGGAAGGCAACTCGCGGCAGAAGACAGCTCGGGCACTCGGGATATCTACAAGGCAAGAAACTAAGGTTTCTTATCAAGGCCAAGTGTAGAACTGCGACCCGATCCGCCCGGTTTCACCTTTCTTCTTGGATCCGATTCTGTGGAAGCCAATCCCATAAACACACAAGCACACCTTCTCCTCCATGCGTTCAAATCGACCATCGCACATACCACCGAGACGCACAGGATAGGCCTTGCTGAGGAAGCTCGTTTCCTATACCCTCGGTAACCGAGTAGATGACATGAGCAAACCGGAAGACCTCGTGCAAGGCACGCTAGACATGCTGTTGCTGAAGATCCTGGCGCTGCAGCCGATGAATGGCTTTGCCGTCAGCCAGCGCCTCAAGCAAGTTTCCGGGGATGTGCTGCAAGTGAGCGACGGCTCGCTCTATCCCGCGCTGCACAAACTGGAGCAGGAAGGGTGGATCAATGCCGAATGGAAGACCACCGAGAACAACCGGCGCGCCAAGTTCTATTCGTTGACCCGGCTCGGCCGGAAGAAACTCGAGGAAGAAGCGGACAATTGGGGCCGGCTGTCTTCCGCCATCTCCCGCGTGGTGAGGCTAAAGGAGGTGTGAGTGATGCGCCTGGGGCGCTGGATCTACACGATTCCGTTGCGGCTGCGGTCACTCTTCCGCCGTGAGCAAGTGGATCAGGAGCTGGACGAGGAGCTGCGGTACCACATCGAACAGAAGACGGAAGGGTACGTCGCGAAGGGTTGGAGTCCAAGCGAAGCGCGGCGGCGAGCGATGCTGCACATGGACGGAATCGAACGCAGCAAAGAGGAGTGTCGCGAGATGCGCAAAGTGAATTGGATTCACGACCTGATCCAGGACCTGGGCTACGCGGCCCGCCAGTTGCGCCGCAACCCCGGCTTCACCGTGGTCGCCGTCGTCACCCTCGCTCTGGGCATCGGCGGCACGACAGCGATCCTCAGCGTGACGAAGGCAGTCCTGCTGCAAGCGCTTCCCTTTCCAGACCTGGATCGCCTGGTAATGGTCTGGGGACAAAACAGCGAGCTCGGTTGGAACTACATGCCGTTCTCACCGGCTGAGTTTGCCGCCTACCGTGACCGAAGCAAGTCCTTCGAACAGATAGCGGGAGTTGAGGCCATCAGCTTCAACCTAGTGGCTGGCGTGGATCCTGAAGTAGTGGCGGGCGGGCGCGCCACAGCAGGCCTTTTCTCGTTACTGCGTGTTAGTCCACTACTCGGGCGCACTTTCACTCCCGAAGAAGGGCAGCCGGGGCGCGGTAACGTCGTGCTGCTTACGCACGACCTGTGGCAGCGGCGGTTCGGAGCGGACCCCGGCGTCCTGGGCCGAGTGCTTAAGCTCTACCATACGCCCGCCCTTATTCCCGGAGCCGAGGCGCAACCCGTCAGCGACATTTTCACGGTGATCGGCGTTCTGCCGCCTGGCTTCCTCCTGCCAACCGTGCAAGCAGAGGTGTGGGTGCCGCGCGCGAGTGAGGAGCAAACTACGACTCGGGGAGGCTCGCTGCAAATGGTCGCGCGGCTCAGGCCGGGTGTGACGCCGGCAGGGGCACAAGCGGAACTGGACATACTGACCCGGCGAATGAAGCAACAGTTCCCAGAGACCGCGAAAGATCGGGCCCACTTCCTAACGTTGCAGGAGCACGACATCGGCGACGTGCGGCCCACGCTGCTCATCTTGCTCGCAAGCGTCGGCTTGGTGCTGCTGATTGCCTGTGCCAACGTAGCCAATTTGCTGCTGGCGCGCCTTACGGTGCGGCAGCGGGACATGGCTATGCGGCTTGTCCTCGGCGCTGGGCGCGGACGGCTCCTGCGGCAGTTGCTTACGGAGAGTCTCCTGTTGGCGGTGGTCGGCGGAGCGGCCGGCTGGTTGCTGGCGTTTTGGATCACGCCGGGGCTCGTCGCCTTGACCCCCGGGGACGCGCTGCGGCATCGCCAAGTCACGATGGATCTCAGCGTGTTCGGCGCGGCCCTAGGCGTCACCCTGCTCACTGGCTTGCTGTTCGGCCTCGCACCTGCATTCACCGCTGCGCGGACCGAGTTAGCCGAGGCGCTCCAGGAAGGCTCGCGCGGCGCAACAGGAGGCACCGGCCGGCATCGCATGCGCAGCGCGCTGGTTGTCGCGGAGGTGGCCATGAGCCTTGTTGTGCTGGTGGGCGCAGGCCTGCTCGCGCAAACTTTGTTGCATCTGATGCGCGTGGAGCCGGGGTTCAACCCCCACAATCTGCTGACCGCGCGCGTCGCGCTGCCACCGGCAAAATACAGCGCCCCTCAGCAGCGAACGACATTTTTCCGGCAGGTTCTGGAGCGCGCCCGAGCTCTGCCCGGCGTCCAAGCCGCTGGCGCCACCACGGTTCTGCCGACTGCGGGCTCACCGGCAGCGATCTTCTTCACCGCAGAAGGACAGCCGCCGCCTGCTCCCGATGCGATTCCAACGGTCAACGTCAGTCTGGTCAGCCCCGACTACTTCCGCGCGATGGGCATTCCCATTGTGCGGGGGAGCGAGTTCACCGAGGAGAATCTAGGGCGGATCCGGGTGATCGTCAGCGAATCGCTGGCACGGCGCTACTGGCCGGACGAGGACCCTATTGGAAAAGGGATCAAACTTAACCGGCCTGAGAATCCGGGACCTTTCATTCCCATCCTGGGCGTGGTCAAGGACGTGCGGCAGAGCGGCCCGCAGGACGAGGCGCGGCCCGCGCTCTATCTTCCGATGCTTCATCAGCCGGCCATGACATTGGTTGTGCGCACGGCGCGCGATCCGCTGGAGCTGGCGGCGGCGTTGCGCCGGGAAGTGCTGGCTCTGGATCCAGAGCAGCCAGTTCACGATGTGCGCACCATGGAGCAGCGCCTGGATGAAGTCGTCGCTCAAGAGCGGTTTCGCGCCCTGCTGCTCGGTTTCTTCGCCGGCGCGGCTTTGCTGCTTGCGGCGCTAGGGATCCACGGAGTCATCGCTTATGCCGTGAGCCAGCGTACCCATGAGATCGGTATTCGTATGGCGCTCGGCGCCCAGGCGCGCGATGTGCTGAGGATGGTCGTGGGGCACGGGCTTAGACTCGCGCTCACCGGGCTGCTGATTGGAGCGGCAGCCGCCTTGGCGCTCACGAGATGGATGTCCACTGTGCTTTTTGGGGTGAGTGCCGTGGATCCAGTGAGCTATTTTGCCGCTGGGGCGATGCTGTGTGCCGTGGCCGTTGCCGCCTGCTGGCTGCCAGCGCATCGCGCCACGCGTGTGGATCCGATGGCCGCCCTCAGACACGAATAGCGGAACCGCAACCGCAGCGGAATCGTGTGAGTCCATGTTTCGAACGCGCTCTCGATCAGCGGGCCCGAAATGAACAGGGAGCTGGACGAAGAGCTGCGTTATCACATATCGAACGGAAAACCGAGGAGTGCGTGGCTCGAGGATTCGACCCGGTTGAAGCGCGCCGCTGGGCAATGTTGGTGATCCCTGGAAAGACATCACCGCGGTTCGGCGCGTGGTGTTTGCGATGAGGGGCGGGGTCGTTGTTAAGAACATTGCTCCACGTCGCCCCCCACAGTCTGGCGGATAGGCACATCCAGTGTGGGCTAATTGAGGGAATCGAGCGAAGCCGAGGTTCACATGATGAGACTCCTGCTGGTGGTGGCATCCCTAACTCTGCTCTGTCGCCCCGCACCTGTGGCACACCCGAGACAGTTACCTGTTTTCGGACATTGCGAGACCCGCCAGAACGATCCTCGCGAGCCGGCTTTGTTCGCGCGTCCGGAGGACGGGCCGCAGGATCCTCACATCACCGTTGGCGCTGCTTCGGCCCGAATTCCAATAGCGTTCGATGGAGAGCACATACTGTTGCAGGGCCGGCTCAACGGCTCCGCGCCTGTTTGGCTGGCGCTGGATTCCGGGGCCTCAGTCTCTCTTCTGGATATCGACTTCGCGCGTTCGCAGGGACTCAGCCTGCGCGGGCGCCCGAGCATCAGAGGGGTGGTGGGGACGGCCCTCGGGTTCTATGCGCCACGAGTGTCGTTCACAATTGGAGAAGCGGAGCTGAGCAACCAGGCGTTCAGGGTTCTACCTCTTGGGTTCTTACCTCCCATGGATGGCCAGCCGGTGGTGGGCATCCTTGGCTTCGAAGTGTTCGCACGGTTCGTCGTCGAGATAGATTACCAGGCACTTCATATCCACCTGCATGAACCGCGAAGCTACCGCTACGAGGGTCCAGGAGCGATTATCCCGCTGACACTTCATGCGAACCAACCCTACATCCGCGCTCGGCTGGGCATACTGGGTCGCCCCGAATTGGAAGGGGAGTACGTTGTTGACCTCGGGTCCGGGAATACTCTCATGCTGGCCAGCGACTATGCCGCCGCCCATAGGGTTCAAAGCGCTTTGCAGAAGACATTGCAGCTTCAGGCCGAGGGAGTAGGTGGAGAGTTCCAAGTGACGCTCGGACGCCTGCAAAGTCTACGAGTTGGGCCCTTCACTGTGGCCGAACCTTTAGCCCTGTTCCCGCCGGGGAGGGTCACGGCACCCGGCAAAGCCGGAAACATTGGCGGCAGGTTTCTCAGTCGCTTTCGAGTCACCATTGATTACTGCCGGGAGCGCTTGATCCTCGAACCGACCGCGAAACTCGCCGAGCCCGAGGAGTTCGATATGAGCGGGCTACAACTTGCTGCTACTTCGCCGCCCTCAAACCACATCCGCATTACGCGGATCCTGGGCGACTCCCCTAGCGCCGAGGCCGGAATACAAGCCGGCGATTTTCTGCTGAAAGCGGAGGGACGGCCGGCAGCGAGAATCCCTCTGAACCAGCTTCGCGAGATGTTCCGACGTGGGGAGGGCCACAGGATTGATCTGGAGATACAAACCGGAGACGAGACGCGATTGGCGCAAATCAAGCTCCGTCGTCTGCTTTAAGCATCTTGCTCTCGTCGGTCGGCAACGCCCCTGCCTGTGCCAACAGGTTGGGCTTAACAGACAGGCGAATGACGGCAGGACGGCCATGGTCCCGGGCCGAGCCCCTTCGCATAAGCTACGTCCGCCCACAGTCTGGGAAACAGTTGGCAGGGTTCACTGGCCGTTTTCAGATGCCCGTGAATCACTTCATCCTGAATAGCCGGGCACCATCGATGGGTTTGACCGAAGCACCGGAGTGCTGAGGGGAATGGGGCTTGGCCAAGGTCGAGCACGGGCGAGGCGCGGCGAAATTGCATGCCCGGAGGTGAGATGCGCTGCCACAACAGAAGCAGGAAATCTGCCTTTGGAGCAATGAACGAAGAAACAGGACTGGGCAGGGGCCTCTCTCGGTTACTTGACTTAGTCAACTAAATTTGTGAGGCTGTCAATGGCAGGTAGCTCCAAGACCGATGGCGAGAGAGCACCACACTGGCTTGGGAAAGCGGATCGAGAGGGTTCGGGCTTTCAATCGTTTTTATACGGCACGAATCGGGCTCTTAGACAAGGGCCTTTATGGGAGCAATTTTTCTCTGACGGAAGTCCGTGTCTTGCGCGAGCTTTGGCGTCGGAAGGAAACGACCGCGACCGTGCTTTGCAGCGAATTGGGATTGGATGCGGGCTACTTGAGCCGGATGCTTCGGAGCTTTGAAAGAGACCAACTCGTACATCGGAGACCTTCGAACATCGATGGACGGCTAAGCCTGGTTACGTTAACCGCGCGAGGCCGCGGTGCCTTTAAGCCCCTGGAGACCCGTGCAAGTGCTGAAGTAGCTGCGATGCTCAAACAGTTGAGTGTGCCGAAGCAGAAGCACTTGGTCGAAGCGCTGTGCGCGGCTCAACAGATTCTGGCTGGTCCGGAGCAAGATTCCGCGTGCGTGCTACGGAGCCACCGGCCCGGTGACATGGGATGGGTAGTCCTCCGTCATGGCCAGTTCTACTCCCAAGAGTACGGCTACGACGAGAGATATGAAGCACTCGTGGCCAGAATCGTTGCCGATTTCATGCAGCATTTGGACCCGAAGCGGGAGCGATGCTGGATTGCAGAAAAGGATGGGGAACCAGTCGGTTGCGTTTTCTTGGTTAAGAGAACGAAGACCCTTGCCCAGTTGCGCCTGCTGTTTGTCGAACCGGATGCGCGTGGCTTGGGGCTGGGCACTCGGCTGGTGAAGGAATGCGTGCGATTCGCCACGGACGTGGGCTATCAAAAGATGGTGTTATGGACCCAAGGGGATTTGCACGCTGCCCGTCACGTATACGAGAAAGTTGGCTTCCGCATGGTCCAGAAGAAGCAACACCGCAGTTGGGGACCCACGCTGATAGGAGAGACCTGGGAACTCCAACTCAAGAGGTCATGGGGCTTTCGGAAACGGCAATTTCCCGCAGGGTGGAGCCACAGGCTCGAATCCTCTCGCTCAGGGAGCCGCCATTAAGCTGAGCAGGACCGATTGAACGCGCAAAGGAGCGCACATGGAATCCCTTTGGCAGGACATGAGATATGGCCTTCGCGTACTGGCCAAGTCACCGCGGTTCACAATTGGCGTGATCGTGGCGCTCGCTTTGGCGATTGGGGCCAACACTGCCGTTTTCAGCCTGGTTAACGGAATCCTGGTTCAGCAGTTGCCTTTTGACTCGCCGGACAGCTTGGTATGGGTTACCTCCGAGCGCCCGGACAGGGACGATGCGCCTTTTTCTTTGCCGGAGTTCATTGATTACAGGGACCAAAATCAGAGTTTCAAACATCTCGCGGCATACGGGAATGTCAGCTTGAATCTGACCGGTAGCGGAGAGCCGGAGCGACTACAAGGCATTCGAGTCTCAGCCAACTTCTTTGTCGCCCTGGGCGCAAGGGCTCACTTGGGGCGCGCCCTCCGACCCGAGGACGATGCGCCTGAAAACCCGCGCGTCGTGGTCATGGCCTACGGTTTGTGGCAGCGGCGCTTTGGAGCGGACCCAAGTATCCTGGGGCGTGCCTTGACGTTGAATGGGACTCCATACGAGGTTGTAGGCGTCCTTCCGCCGGAGTTCATTTTCCCTGAGCGAGCGGCCGACCTTGCCGTCCCCATGGTTCCAGATGCGGATCCGTGGCGACAAATCCGCTCCTCTGTGAACTTTCTGCGCCTGATCGGCCGGATGAACCAGGGCGTATCCCGCCAGCAGGCGGAAGGTGAACTAACTGCCATTTGTAATCGCCTCCGGGAGCAGTACCCCGTCGAGCATGCGCGCGATATAGGTGTTCGGGTAACGGACCTGCATGGCGCTCTGGTAGGAAACTACCGCCAGTCGTTATGGGTACTCTTGGGCGCTATGGGTGTCGTTCTTTTGACGATGTGCGCAAACGTGGCCCACCTCATGCTGACACGCGCTGGGGCTCGCCAGCGGGAAATGGCCCTGCGACATGCACTTGGCGCAAGTCGCGCACGCGTCATGCGCCAAATGTTGATAGAGGGCCTTCTGCTGGCATTGATAGGCGGAGGTCTTGGGGTGCTTTTGGCCGCACAAGGCTTGAAGGCGCTTCTTCAGTTTGCGCCCCCAGACCTCCCGCGGATTGCGGAAGTGCAGGTGGACAGCGTCGTCCTGATGTGGTCATTCGGAATATCACTGGTCGCAGGCGTCCTGTTTGGGTTCGCACCAGCCTTGCATGCTTCACAGGCTAGTCCCATCCAAGCCATGAAGGAGGCGGGACAACGGCTATCGGAAGGAAAGCGGGGCCTGAGCTTGAGGAGCTTTCTCGTAGTGTTCGAAGTGGGGCTTGCAACCGTGCTTCTAGTCACGGGAGGACTGTTGCTTAGAAGCTTTGCAAAACTGGAGGAGGTTGATCCAGGCTTCAAAGCGAATGGACTTTTGGTAGGTAGGTTATCGCTGCCAACTTCTGGATACCCCGACCGCGATAGTGTGAATGTCTTTTACGAACAGCTTCGTTTCCGCTTGGAGAATACGCCAGGTATTCAGTCGGTTGGTGTCGTCAACGTTGCGCCGATGGCTGGGTTGTTAGCGAGTGTTCCCTTCACGGTTGAGGGTCAACCTCCCGAATCTCCGGGCGAGGCTCCGTATGCGCAGTTTAGGGTCATCAGCCCGGGATACATGAGCGTCCTGGGCATCCCGGTTCTACAGGGCCGAGAGTTTGGTGCGCAAGACACGGCAAAAACGCTTCCCGTCGCCATGATCAACGAAGCCTTTGCCCGCCGATACTTTCCGCAAGGGAGTGCCGTCGGAAAGCAACTCCGCATTGATGACAACAACCAGGGTCCCCGCCTTGTAGAGATCGTCGGGGTTGTTGGAGACGTCAAACAATCCGGGCTCGATAGAGTGGCCAGCTATGACGTCTATATTGCGTTCCCCCAGCATCACCCCGACGGCACCGTCTGGCTACGGAATAACACATTCTGGATGGCCCGAACGAGCTTGGACCCCATGGCACTGGCGCAGCCATTTCGGGATGCCGTGCGCGGCGTGGCCATCGATGTTCCGATTTCGAGTATTCAACCGATGGAGCAGTACCTGTCCGCATGGATGGCGCCTCGCAGATTCAACTTACGGTTGTTGTCCGTCTTCGCAGCGGCGGGCTTGCTCTTGGCCGCTTCGGGAATCTACGCCGTAATCTCCTACTCGGTTGTTTTGCGATCGCGAGAGATAGGAATTCGCATGGCATTGGGAGCTCAGCGGGAAACAATCCTGTGGGGAATTGTCCGCCAGGGGGCATTCCTGGCTCTGGCCGGGGCGGCTGTCGGACTCTTGGGAGCAGCTTCGTTGGGCCGCGTCGTGCGCAGCTTGCTGTTCGCTGTGGACCCCTTTGACTTGGTCACGTACGCGTGGGTAGCGGTATTGCTTGTTGGGGTATCGATCGTCGCCTGCTGTATGCCGGCATTTCGCGCCACGCGCATCGACCCCTTGTTGGCAATTCGGCGCGAATGAACAAGCAACCGGCGGGCGCGGCGTGTACGAACCACATTTCTTAGTGACCCTCGCTCGGAGGCGCACAAGAATGGCCACATCTAGTGAAACATCCGACGCGGAAAAACATTGGAAGTTGCGTTAATGACACGCGAGCTGCTTCCGTGATCTCAAAACCCGAGGTGACCGAGGCAACTGCCAGCGCGGCGGGTACGAGCCAGCATTTGTTCAGTGACACTCATTCGGGAGGTTCACAAGAAGGCATTTCTCAAGATCGCCGGCCATTCACCCGCAGTATCGGCTGCCCCCAACCTCGCGTCTCGCTTTGGCCCGAGTAACTCACAAGAATGCGGGTTGTTCTTCGGATGCGCTCGCTTGGCGCAGGCCCCTTTCGCATACGCGCTTGCAGCAACCGTTGAGCGGTCCACTGACCGGATGGAGGAAAGGCCAAAGTCACACGCTGCTTGTGCGTGGTGGGGCCGCAACGCAACTTCACGCTCATGTTCGACAGCCGTTTGCAACGGCAACGCCTTATCTGGGTCATTTTCGGCGGATGTCACGCGCGATCCGTTCTATCTGGCCAAAGTGATTGAGGTCGTGACCGGCTGCCATGCGGATGGTGTGGGCTACCGTTTCCTTGCCGCGCTCCGAGTGCGTGCCGTAACGTTCCATCATCTCGGGTTTCAGCGACTTGAGAAATGCAAGATTGAAGGCGCGCAGTACCCGAAACGTTTCCACCGAGCGTACGGGATCAATGCTTCTATATCCCTGGTTGGCGGCCCAAGCATCTTGGTCATAAGCCTGGATGAGGATACCGCTGGAGTTGATTATGCTGCGAAGGCGCCAGCCGATCACGATTTCCGCCTCAGTTAGGTGCGCGAGGATTTCGCAGATAGACCATTTACCCGGTGCGGGCGCCTTGCGCAGTTGGCTTGGCGTGAGCCCGCGCACGAGGCGCGCGAGCTTGTGCGGAGTGGCAGCCAGGATTGTCAATGGTTTCTTACCTTCGGACAAACCCAGAATTCGTTGGGTATATTGTTGAGGAGTTTCCTTCATCCGTGACCCCCTTGACTTGGCCCCCGTCACGTGTAGTTGGACGAATCTATCTGATTGCTTGGCGCCTGCATCCTTAGGCCGAGATCATTAGGATACCCAATGTAGTTGACTCAGTCAAATAGTTGCCATTGACAGTCATAGAAGTGAGCGTCTAGAGTCGGCCTCTTCCCTCAGGAGGAGTCTGGAACATCGGGGCTCTAAACGAGAACCTGAAGGCGGTGAACAAAGCTGTTTATGAGAGTTATCGAGATCCGAGGCAAGTACGGAATGGACTCCTTGCGGGTGGCCGAGCGGCCCGACCCTGTGCCCGGACCCGGGCAGGCTCTGCTTAGTATGAAAGCCTTTTCGACTAATTACCGCGACCTGCTCGTTGTCGACGGCGTGGGCCGCTGGAAGCCGACCCTGCCACGGATACCTCTCTCGGACGGCGTCGGGATCGTTACAGCCACCGGAAGCGGCGTGTCGCGGGTAAGGATCGGGGAGCGAGTCACTCCCATTTTTTATCCAAAGTGGTTAGAGGGGAGAGTTGCATCCGAGAAGATGGTGGGGGCTCTAGGTGGCGCCGCTGCCGATGGTGTCCTCGCCGAATGCACACTTTTTGACGAAACCAGCCTCGTCCATGTGCCAGGCCATCTGACCCACGAGGAGGCCGCTACGCTGCCTTGTGCGGGCGTAACCGCTTGGAGTGCCTTGATCCCGTTCGGGAATATTTTACCTGGCGATTTCGTTGCTGTGCTGGGAACCGGTGGCGTCTCGATCTTTGCCCTTCAGTTCGCTAGGTTATTCGGCGCCCGTGTCATAGTGACATCGAGCAGCGACGAAAAACTTGCGCGTGCGAAAGACTTGGGAGCCGCTGGTCTCATTAACTACAGGGCCCAGCCTGACTGGCCAAAGGCCATCCAAGAGCTGACGGGTGGTGTCGGCGCGGATTACGTTGTGGACACAGTCGGAGAGCTCAAGAAAAGCATTGCCGCAGTACGGCTAGGAGGGACGGTGGCGTTCGTGGGATTGCTCTCCGGTATGACTTCCCAAGTTGATCTGGTCACGTTCATGGGGAAGAGTGCTCGCCTAGTGGCGATCGACGTGGGCTCTCGGGAAATGTTCGAAGCAATGAACAGAGCGATTGAATTTCACGAAATGCATCCGGTTGTGGACCGCGTCTTTGATTTCCTGGAACTAAGAGAAGCCTTGCAATACCTGAAAAAGGCGGGACACTTTGGCAAGGTTTGTCTTCGAGCTTGATTGCCGTAAGAAGTGCGGAGTAAGAGAGTTCGTTACTTAAGTTAGAAGGCTTGGACTCGGACAGAGATAATCAGACTAAGGCTCGCGAGTCGTGGGCTATTAACATTCATACAAGGGCGGACTCGAAAGTCCTTCGCCGAATTGACCGGGAACAGGAATGAGCGCACACTCTCGCCTTTCAACCAACCGCTGAGTTCTGCTATTCATGACCCGCAACCGTTTTTGGACAAGGAATCTCGCGAATTGGCTGGGAGGCCTGGACTCGACTCCAGTCCTTTGCGCAAGTTCCTCGCGGTGCGGTAGTTAGCCTCTAAACGGCTCATATTGCACCACTTGGATGCATTCTATGGAGGCTACGGAGTTTCGTCGAGTCTCCCTGGGGCCCTGGAGACATAGACACCAAATAGACACCAAAACAAGACGCGTCTGGAAGGAATACCCTTATGAGATGGTCCCCAGTGGCAAAGTCCACTTGGTCGCTGGGATTGGGGGGGGTGCCACCAACTGAGGATTCTCAAACTCCGGTCCGGCTGGCGTTCGATTCACAAGACTACTCGTGTGTTTGCCTTTTCTTAAGACCTCTAGTTTCCGCAACTGTGTGAGGAGTTCGTTTCCATTGGTCGGACACGAACCTCACCCGATATCGATAACACTAGGCGGTCGTTGAACGCGAACACGGCGGTGCGTTGATACTAGTTGCGAGGCTTCTACAGGCCTAAGAGCCGAACTGCAAGGCTTGCCTGGAGGCCAAATCTAGTTGTCCTGTACTCTTGAACCAACCAACAATGTGCTCAGGCACGGCAATCCGCTGGATTACCCGCTTAGCACTTCGACTGCGGCAAGTGCATAGACGCAGGCACACTCATTCAACTTTCGGAGATCCACGTATTCGTTTGGTCCGTGTGCCACCGACAGCAAGCCGGGGCCATAGGCAAAGGCGGGCATACCCAGTGCTGCATAGAATCGAGTCTCCAAGAGTCCCGGACACATCTCAAAAGACGCATTCTGGCCGGTAACGGCCAGAATACTCCGTGCCAAGGCCTGGCCCAGGGCTTCGCTTTCGTCGGAAGAGGACGAATGGCCTTCCTGCAGAACCTCACACTCCACAGGAATTCCTTCCGCGTTGCAGGACTCAAGCACGTCGAGCAACCTCGCTTTCTCTTCGCTGAGATCTTCCTCGGGATTGAGCCTCCGGTCGATCGTAAACCAGCACTGCTCGGGGACTACATTGAAATTCGCTCCGCCGCCGCTCTGCCCTCCCAGCATGAGTATGGAGTTGCGCGTTTGCGACGCGCCGATGTTGAAGCGCGTTGTACGCTGCTCCACCTGGTACTTCAATGCATGGAGCTTCTGGACGACCGAGTGCATGCGTTCAAAGGCGTTCTCGCCATGATGTTGCAGACCAACGTGTGCGGCCTTGCCCAAGACCCGCACGCGCAGCGAAATCGCTCCACGATTGGAGTTCCACACGACTCCACTCGTTGGCTCCCCCGTCAGCATGCCGACGCCATTGCGGCCGAGCAAGTGCTGGCGGACTAGCCACGCCGAACCGCCTTCCCCACCTGTTTCTTCATCCGGAACCAAGGTCAATGCAACGCTTCCATTCAATTCCGTGCCGACTTCCTTTATAGCTCGCATCGCATAGAGCATCGCCACGATCCCGCCCTTCATATCGCACGAGCCGCGACCGAAAAGGAAATGGCCCTTGCGTATGGGCGTGAACTGATCCTGTGATTGGGCAGGAACAACGTCATAGTGTCCGTGGAAGTAGAGAATGCTTGCTGTCGCTTGATCCACCTCCGGCCATTTGGCCAGCAGAATCGGAGTGGAATCGCCCGTATCCCGTCGTTCAGAATTCACGCGTTGGCAGTCGAGGCCGAACCTCCTCATCCAAGTCTCCAGCACATCGCAACAGGCACGATAGTTTCTTCCGGGGGGATTCTCAGTAGGAATGGAAATGAGATCAGATAAGAGTGCGACCATCTCTTCTTCGTGCCTGCGGAGCCATGTCAGGATTGCGTCGAGCGTCGCTGTTCTGCTCCTTCGTATACTCATCAGCTTGTATCCTGCGCTGCCCGCAAACTGTGCGCCAAGCTCCATTTTGGCTCATTCCGAGATTACGAGGGTGTTGAGTTGCAGGACAGCTTGAGACTGGTTTCACCTAAACCAAAATCGGTGAGGGCTTGGGAATAACAGTACGGTGAGAGCCGTGTGTGACGCAAGATTTGAGCCCCCAATCTGGCCGATCTATGAGTTGTTTCTCTTTTGCGAGGCCGCTTGAGCCAGCGCCAGCAGCACACGCAAGCCGCAGGCCACCGTAAGCTCGTCCCCTGACCGGTCGGGATTGTAGGCTGTCAGGGCGGCGGCGCGGATGAGAAATTTGGTTGCAATGAGTTGAAAGGCGTCTTCAACTTCCTCTACAGTGAGCCCATTCGGTGTCGGGTAATCCACCGCCGGAGCAAACTCAGGATCAAGGACGTCAATATCGAGGTGGAGGTAAATCTCGCTCACACGCGCTCGCAAATCCTCTAGCGTTCCTATGAAGGCTTCGCGCACGCCGGGGGTCTTGATTTGGCTCGCAGTCACGACCAGTAACCCGGACCTGTCAACATTTTCTCTCTCGCCTGGATCGAGGTCGCGTACGCCCGCAAGCAGCGTCTTCGCCGGTGCGACAGGTGGCGCGGAAGTGACCTGGTACCACAAATTTCGGTAGCAGAAACCTGTCGCAACTGCTAGGGACATTCCGTCAAAGAACCCACTGCGCGATGTCTCCGGTGTGTTGAAGTCGCCGTGAGCGTCAAACCAGATGATGCCCACATTGGCGCTCAAGCCCGAAAGTATCCCCAAGCAGGCACTACAGCCACCGCTAAGGACGATGGGGAACTCGCCTGTCTCCGACGAGTGAAAAACGCTGGTGGCTAAGCATCGACTGCCGTCTACTACGGCAGGTAGGATATCGCCCGTCTGAGTTCGACGTTCGAGCGTTTCGGTGCTAACCTCAAAGCCCATGCTTCTGAGCAGGCGATCCGCCCCCGCTTCCATGTACCGTCGCGGCCCGCGCGCCTCACCACGATTCGGCCCCACAAAGCCATAGCCGTACGGAACTTCGATCAATCGGATTCTCCGCAAGGGTCACTTCGCGTCTTGTGCATCAGCTCGCTTCGGATAACCGCGGCAAAACAACACGCATCTCCTTGAGTCGTGCCAGAATGGTCATAAATCACCCTTTGTGGATCCGGGGGCGAAACCTGCCTGGATTCTCCGACGCCGTGCGGCGATCAAGAGGCTTACAGCGGCAAGAACTAACAGATATCCGAAAGCGTCTCCAATCCGAGCGTATAGGGTGTTGCCAGTGCCAATCGGCAGAGTCGCAAGCAATAAAACCTCGGGGGCACCGGAACTCTTCTCCTCCGCCAGGATTCTCCCGTGATCGTCGCTGGCGGTTAGAACACCCTCCTGTGCAGTTCGTGCAACCGAAAAACCCCCTTCCACCCCGCGCAGGACGGCCATCCGCGCGTGCATCGGTCCATCCTTGACGAAGTCCCAACTCGGAACCAGAAGAAGGCCTACGTTGTTCCTCGAGTAGTCCCTTCCAACCACCGGGAAATCCATATCCTTACAAATCGCCACCCCGATAGCCTCCGGCAACTTCAAGAGGGAGTTGCCTTGCTGATATTCCGACTCAAATCCGGGCACCAAGTACCGCTTTAGATACTCTCCAGCGATCTCTCCTGAGGGGAGAAAAATGACCGCCACGTTCCGCTGCCGCCCGTTTGCCAGCCATTCGTTGAATCCGGCAGCTAAGATGACATTGCCTTCGCGTGCGGCGGACGCAAGAACCCCGCGTCCCACGTCTGCCCATTCCGGGCGAATGGCGACGAATTTCTCCGGTAGAACTACAATCTGAGCCCCTCGTGCGGCCAATTCTTTCACTCGACGCGCATAGGAGTGAATGACTCTCATTGCCTGGTCCTGATCTTCGGTCCTAAACGCGGCTACCGAAGTATCCGTAACCGCTAAACCGACCCGAACCGTGTCCTGCTCTTGGTCCCGGTCTAGCACCTGAGTGCCATACCCCAAACACACAAGCAGAACGGAGAAGGTAATCCCCACAAGCCAAAGGGGCTGGGTCCGGTTCCGAACTGCTACCGCAATTGCGGATGGGACCAAGGACAGAGCGAATGTAATCCCAAGCCATCCCACTAGCCGACTAATCTGAATGAATTGGACAAAGGCTACCTGCGTATGGGAAATTGAGCCCGCTGTTCCATTTGGTGAAATCAAAGAGAAGACGAACTCCCAAGCTGTAAAAAAAACTGGGAAAACCAGAACTGCGAGTCTTGCTGGTAGGCGTTTCCAAACATAGCGTGACGAAAGGATTACCGCCGCAAACCCAAGAGCCGGAAGCGAAAGCCCCACTGCCAACGCTGCCATTGGCACCACCGAACCGTAAACCGGTATCAGGTTGCATTCACCAATCAAGAAAGCCAAGAAGGCCACTATTCCAACCCTTGGCCATGAGGAGGGCCCGTATGCCAGCCAAAGGACCGGGGCTGGCGCAACCCAAGCCAAGGGCCAGGAAGTCCCAACGCCCGTGGACGCGAAATAGAATGCTCCACTAGCGACAAGGGCCAAAATCGTGGACACGACCAGTTCCTTTCTTGCTTGGGGGCCTAGCCAATCGATTCCATGAACAGCTGATTCTCACGCAAGGGCCTCGTTGAATTCACGTCTGGCCTGACCGTCACTCTTCTCCCGCCCCATCTGCTGGCTGCTCGTTCTCAATGCTGCTCGCTCTCAATACCATCGACTAATCCAGCCGCCGGCGATCACAATCTGGCCTTATCCAACCGGCGATATCCGGGCGAATTCCACCAGAACGTGCATCACGCGATCCGAATCCACGTAATAGATGTCCCCCAGGCCGTTGCCAGGGCCGCGAAGCCGAGCGAGCAGCTCAGTGTAATTCATCCGCTCTCCGGGCGGGCGACGTTCGCGTGCACTCGCGAAGAAAAAATACTTGCCGTCAGGCGAAATCGTTGGTGAGTACTCGTCGGCGGGTGAGTTGATCTCGTTGCCGAGGTTGCGGAGGTTCATTGCTCTTGTCCAGGCACCATCCTTTTGGTGGCTTATGTAAAGATCGCCACCCCCCTGCCCGTCAGGCCGACCAGCGGCCATGAAAATGAGGTAGCTCTGATCCGGTGCGATGTAGGGCTCGTATTCATCGAATTCGGTGTTGATGGCGTCGCCGAGGTTTTCCGGCTCTGTGTATGCTCCATTGACCAGCCGCGACCGATAGAGGTCGTTGCCCCCTTTACCGCCAGGTCGGCGGGAGCCGAAGTAGAGCGTGCCGTCGGCCGCTACCGTGGGGTACCACTCCGGAGCGTCACTGTTAATCGGCGCACCAAGGTTGCGCGGCTCGCTCCAGCCGCTATCGGTCTTGTCCATCACCCAGATGTCGAGGTCGCGCTTCGTTTTCCCCGGTGCCGGGCGGTTGGAGATGAAGTAGAGCTGCTTGCCATCAGTGGTAATGAACGGATCCGCGTCAGCGTATCGTCCTGAGAAAGGTGCCACGTCGGGCGTAGTCCACTGGCCATTGACAAAGTGGGAGACGACGATGGTCCAGAAGCTGAACGTTGGTGTGCTCTTAACGAAGTACAGCGTTCGGCCGTCCGGCGTGAACGCTGGATGTGACTCGTAGTCTCCTGTGGAGATGATGCCCTCCCCGAAGAGGATCGGCATGGGAATACTCTGCTCCGAAGCGAAAGGGAATGGCGGATCTGTCTTCACTTCACCCCCGTACTGCGTGCGAGTCACGAGTCGTGAGGAGTTCTGCTGCCGGATGATGAGTTCACTGCCTCGTTCGTTCAGAACTGTGTCCACAGACTGAGCGGTCGCGGTACCTGTTGCATGGGCGCGAAGCAACGCAAGCATGCGATCTGCCTGGGTGAAGTCGATGGAGATAACGTGGTCATCCGTCGCATTTGCGACCGACCCGTAGGCGCGGCCCATCGGCTGAAGGTTCTCGGCCGGGCGAACCTCGTGGAGTGGCTTCTCATCGTCGTCCACCCCTCCGTGCGCGCCCAGTTGTGGTGCAATCAACTTGTCGGCCCAATTGACTGCGGAGCCACGCGTCATGACAGCTTCCCGTCGCTCGAAGAAATTCGGCCAGATCTTTAGCACCATCGGCCCTGAGCTTCGCGCTTCTTCAAGGAAGGTGTCTATGTCTGACCGCGTGGGACTCGGTTGTGCTGCTGCTCCGAAAGGCAGAGCAAGCAACGTCAAGGAGGCCGCGAAGCCTTTCATTGCCCCTCCACTTGCAAACAATTGACGATATCTCTTCCTGACCGACAATGCAGAGTTCCAAAGAGCGCCCCTCGTTCGAAACTTGCAGACCGCGATCCCCGTTGTCATTGGCGCTTTCCAAGCCGAAACACGATTCCCCCAGAGTAGCGGAAGTTGTGGCGGTTCTGCCCCAAAGATTGATGCGAGAACTGGTAGTCGACCTGGGCCGCGCGAAGCGCAAACCTCTCGCTGAGTCTCAGGTCCAGTCCTCCACCCAGCGCCAGGCCAAAGCCGGTATTCTTGGAAGCCGGCAGAAGAGTGGTATTAAGGTCTTCGGTGAATCTGACCGCCCCCAGCAGCACATGAGTATAGGGAACAAAGCGAGGGTTCTTGCGATAGGAGAGCCGCGGACCGAAAAGGAAGGCATGCTGCCTGCGATCATGCTGCGTTTGGATTGGGGGGTTCGGCACGATGATCAGAGTTGTGTCCACACTGGAATAGTGGCCGCTGACATCCGCCACGAAACTGATCCAATGATTGGCGTTCCATGTGAGTGAGGCGTTCCAGCCGTTCAGACTGAATCTCTTTGTGCTGAAGCGCGAATCGTCGAACAAATTGTAGGAGTATCCACCGAACAGTTCCACTTTGGGCGCGTCTTGGGCCCTCACTTGCGGCACGAAGCAAAGAACGGAAGCGGCCAGCAGCAGGAAATTCTTTCGCACGTTCATTCTTACCTCGTTTCTGTAGCCCGCATGAACCGACCCAACGACGTATTCCGATGCCCGTGTTAATGCGTTGGGTTGTCCGAAGGAAAACTGAATTTCGATCACTTTCAGCAACAGCGACATCCAAATGAGAGTCGCTCATCAAGAGCATGGGCTTTGTGCATTATGCTCATCGGCGATCATGTCGAAGCGATCCTCAACCCACTCCATCTTGCTCAAAGACCATTGTCTCTGCGCCATCATTTCGCCCAAGGCCCCGTTCCTACAGAACGCGAGGAAGGGGTTGGTGTGGTGCTTGCCTCGACGCGATTCGTTCGAGGCGCGGTTTGGCCAGCGATGCGTAGTCGTTCGTTCTCAGAACCATCGAGCGATCCAACCGCGCGGCGTTAAAGTAGAGTTCGTCGTTCTCTAGCAACGATGGGTCCACGATCAACTCGAGGTCGGAAGTGAATGTGAAAGGCAGGATGGTTCCCGCCACACATCCTCCGAGCCTTTCGGCAATGTCTTGAGATGCAAAGGAAGCGTAGGTTCCTCCGAATAGGCGCTTCACGGCGTTCAAATCCACCCGCGCATCACCCGGCACCACCGCAAGCACGTAGCGCGTCACTCTCTTTCCAACCTTCACCATGATGATGATGCACTTCGCGGCCTGGGACAGCGCGTTACCGCGCATGGGGCTTACGATCTCGGTCCGTCCCTCCGGTGGGTGGTCGATTAGCCTGTAGCGCACACCGCGATGATCGAGGAAAACGATGAGTTGGTCGTAGGTTTCCATGGGAATCACATTAGGACATTTGTGGTAATTAACTCCCCGTTGGCACGATTCCTTTTGACTCCACCATGAGCATAACCGTCCGTTGCGGAGCGCGAGGGCGGTGCATGACTCCTTTTGGAATTACGACGCCATGGCGGGGCGCAAGATCGAATACACGGTCGTGAAGATCGATGATGAGCCGTCCTTCAACCACATAAAAGAACTCGTCGTCTTCATCGTGCCTATGCCAGTGGTATTCCCCTTCCACAACTCCCAGCCGCACCACAGCGTCATTCACATGGCAGAGAGTCTGGTTGTACCACTTGTGCTTGCATGCATCAGCCATCGACTTCTCGTCAATGATTTCCAGCGGTTTGAAAAACGCGTTCAGTAATGTCACGTAGGGGAAGGTAGTTGGATTGCTCATTCCACCTCCCAAGGCCCGTAGTAGCCCTAATTCCAGAACCTTTCAACTATCTTTCTAGTTGTGCTGCTTTGTCTTGAAAGGAAGCAACCTACTAGAAACTCCGGCAATCCCTGAATATCGAAAGCCATTTCCGGAACTGATCGCAACTCGAAGATAGCCCTTAGCGATTGTCGGTGGAGGGGCTCATCTAGAGGGGGGAACGCCCAGCGGTCGGGCGGCTCATGTGACCCGCAGACTGTTACTTGCAGTCCGAGGGCCTGCAAGCAATCTGCCGCACGCGCCCCGGCGGGGAGCCGAACTGGCGAGTAAAGGCACGAGTAAAATGACTCTGGTCGGCAAATCCTGCAGCGGCAGCAATTTCGCTCAGGGAAATACTTGGATTCTTCGCCACTCGGTATGAGGCCCAGGCCAAGCGAAGGCGGCGAAGGTAAACTCCAGGGGTGACACCATAGTGGATTCGAAAGATGCGTGCGAGGTACACTGGGTGAACGCCAGCCTCCTCTGCAAGCTGCCCAATCCGGACAGATTCACGGCAGCAATCGTGGAGTATGTCCCGTACTCGACACAGCCAGAGAGGGGGAACGCGACTTCGTTCTAGGCCAATCACCAGTCGGCTGGCGATACCGAGAAACTCCAAGGACAGACCCTCTAGCACGAGTGGCCGCGCTGCATCCTGAATCTGTAGCTCTGTGTGGATGTTGAGGGCAATGCCATTCAGGCGAGGATGGTGCGCTTGCGAGGGCTTCTCGAAGAGCCGCTCTATCTGCGGCAAGGCAAACGAACGGCTGTCCACCAGCTCGACTTCCAGATTCAGCGAGCCGCCTTCACCCATGATGTCCCAATGCCGTTCTCCGGCGGGGCGAAACAGAATCGAGCAGGGGAAGCATCTCTCGGCACGATTCCTAGGGTAGGTCTCGGTCAAAGACCCTTGAAGCACCAATGTAACGCTAGGGTTCTTGTGCGCATGATCGTCCACACGGAGCCGGGAGGGATAAAACGCTTCGCCAAAATGAAAGCTCTCACTCACTGTGTTGGCGAGGGCGTATTCCTGCCTTGCCGGAAGCGGGCGAAAGGGCGACCTCATGGTCGTCACGCTGATTGTGGGCCGGTCCGTATGCAAAATCAAGAGCTCGGGCCGGTCGGTATCCTAGCTCCTGCGAAACCCATCAAGGATTCTCGTTGTTGCTGAACGGGTTGGTTTTGTTCAAGACAGAAGATGCTGAGGCAAAGTACTGAGTTGTTTCGGCTGAGCCTGCCTCGTCGTCAGAGGTCAATCGCGGATGCGCACAAGGTGGATCTAGCTGCCAGAATTGTGCGCACGGTAATGAGAGGCATTCGGCGCAAGAGCTTCATACGCTCCTTCCATTGGAGCATTGCGGATTCTGGCAATTGCGGTGGTGAAGGATGCTGCCCGAAGTTCGTATCGCCATTCGGACATTGTTGAAGCGGCCTATGTTCACCATTTCGGCCGTTCTCGTACTCGCTCTGGGAATCGGAGCAAACGTTGCTGTTTTCTTGCTGGCTAAAGCTGTTCTGATCGAGCCCCTTCCATTTTCGCGTCAGGAGACAGGAAGCCTGGCTCTGGCCGGACTCGTCCGCAGTTTCCTCTTTGGCGTGAGTGCCACCGACCTGGTCGTCCTGGTGGGTGTGTCCGTGACTTTGTTTGTTGTGTGCATGCTGGCGAGTAGTCTGCCAGCTATACGTCCAGCAAGGGTTGATCCCACGGTCGCGCTACGAGGTGAATAAGATTTGGGTGAGTCCACGCGCGTGCTCTGGGCCACGCGGTACCGGACTTAGCTCGCGCACTGAAGTCTTGAGGAGTACGTATGGCCGACAAACAGGTTGATGTGTTTTTCTATGGATTGTTCATGGACAACGACATTCTTAGGGGTCAGCAGGTACTCCCAGCGAATCCGAGGCGTGGGTATGTCGACGGCCTCGCACTGCGCATCGCCCACAGGGCATTGCTGATCGCTCGTCCTGGCGCACGAGCGTACGGCGTGGTCTTCGGGCTGACTCATGCGGAAATCGATCGCTTGTATTCAGTTCCAAGTTTGGAGCAATACCGGCCTGACCCCGTGCTTGTGCGGACTCTTGAAGGAACGGAGGTTCCCGCCTTGTGCTACAACCTTCCACAGGAGCCCGCGCCGGAAGAGCATAACCCGGAGTACGCCGCGCGCCTTCGGGCCGTTGTCACCAAGCTCGGGTTTTCCAAAGAGTATGCCGACTTAATTTAGGTAGAAATCCGGGATGTGAGTTTCAAGCCGCTTCGAAACTGATTCATGCTGATCACTGGGTAACACTTGCGGTGAGAGCCATCGTGGCAAGTAAATCGAAACATTGGGGGACTAGGTGGTTGAGACAATGTCTCTTTCTGTCGATGTTGGCTGCCTTTCAGGCTGCGCTGGCAGGACACGCAACACGGCAAGCGAAGCCTGAGAACAGGGACCTCTCAGCCACCTTGGAGGTGCATCCACGCCAGTCTTCTTCTCAGGCTGGGGCTCCGCTTGTCGAAAAGAAGACCGGGGCCATATCTGGCCGGGTTCTACGGGCAGAGGACGGTCATCCCCTTGGCAAAGCCAATGTGACACTCCTGCCTGACGCACAGGGAGCGGACTCGGTGACCCTCCGAACGTCATCCAACGGCACATTTGAATTCAAAGAAGTAATGCCTGGACTCTACCGCTTGCGCGCGGAGCGGACCGCCTATGTCTCCCAAGTTTACGGGCAGCGTGGTGGTGGACCGGGTATCCAAGTGAAAGTCGAAGAGGGCCGCATTGTCGAACGAATTGAATTCCGCTTGCTGCGCGCCGGGGTGATTTCCGGTTCGGTTGTGGACGAGGACCAAGAACCTGTGGAGGGAGTTCTGGTCCGTGCAATGCGGGTCATTTTTTCTCCTGGCGGGGGTCAGCAGGTGAACACCGTGCGCTCCGGGCGAACCGACGACCTCGGGAACTACCGCCTCCCTAGGCTTGCGCCAGGCAACTATTACGTTTCGGCCGGAGGAAGCGAAGGGATGAGTGTCGGCGGGCGTTTCTCATCCACAGGTTACCGTACGAGCTTTTATCCGGCGGTCACTTCGTACCAAGAAGCGACTCGCATTCAAGTGAGCGCGGGAGAAGAAGTTCGCCGCATTGACTTGACCGCTTACGAAGGCAGTACTTTCACAATTCATGGCCTGATCGTAGACCGTGTGCCTTCTGACGGCAAGAAGCAATACAACGTTGGTTTTGCCCAAGGTGGCGCGTACGCCGTGCGAAGCGTTGATCGCCAAGACGGGCGCTTTGCCCTTCGTGGAGTCGCCCCCGGTTCATATGTCGTAGTCGGCATCGTTTCTGGCGAAAGAGGCGACCAAGCGCGAGCCTACCGACCCGTCAAAATCGTAGATTCCGACGTGAGTGTAGTGATCGAGGTCGGCCGCTCGGCGGAGGTGCAGGGAGAGGCGAGAGCCGAAGGCGACGGGGAGTTTTCCTTTTCGGGTCTTGCCGTAGAACTCGTGCCCGAAACTGAGAGAGGTGTTCGTCCTTCCGGGCGGATTGATACCACTGGAGTCTTTCAGATGCGCGACGTGCCGGAAGGAGATTATCGCTTCAAACTCGAAGGTCGATCTGATCAGGTCTACTTGAAGGAGGCCCGCTGTGAAGGTCAGGACAGGGTTCGGGAACCCCTACCGCTCGTCTCAGGTCAAGTAGTCGAGCAGTGCGCCTTGGTGGTTGGTCGTGATGTCGCGACGGTAGCAGGTGCCGTGACGGAAAAAGACAAAACAATCTCAGGCGCGGTCGTCGTGATGGTTCCGGCCGAAGAAGACCGGCGCCGCGTTGCGCGGCATACGGCGATTGGTCAAACGGATGCCAACGGGCAGTTCCAGATTCGCGGTGTGATCCCAGGCGAGTATTTTGCCTTCGCGATGATGCCGCTTGAAGATGCTGCCTATTACGATTTGGAGTTCCCGAATCGGAACCGGGACAGGGTGGAGCGAGTGATTGTGAAACCTTCTGAACCGCTCTTCCTCAAACTCAGACTCTTAGGCACAGCCCGATGACTTGATCGCGTGAGAAAAGGCGACATGGAGTCGCTCGAATCAGGCCGCGCGGAAGAGCGACGCAGAGCGCTGGAAATGGAACGGAATCGAGCGCAATTAGGAGGCGTGCGCGAAATGCGCAAAGTAGGCTGGCTCAACAACTTGTTTCAAGACATGCGGTTCGGGGCACGATTGCTGCGCAAGAACTCTGTTGTGACAGCCGCGGCGGTTTTGTCACTTGGCCTAGCGATAGGAACCTGCACGGCGGCGTTTTCACTGATTGACGCGTTGGTGCTGCGTCCCCTGCCCGTGCGCGAACCACACCGTCTGGTGTATGTCACCTACGGCGAGAGAGGCTCGTCCTCATTCAACTATCCATTGTTCATGCAGATGCGCGACTCCGCCGCTGATCGCGCGCGATTGTTCGCGGTGAGCTTCCAAGGTCGTCGCCGAGCGATCTTCGACGATTCCGGCGGTCAGGAGGAGCGAGTTTATGGCCAATGGATTTCGGGCGACGCGTTCTCCGTTCTCGGTATCCAGCCTGCGCTAGGGAGGTTATTCACACCTGACGATGACCGAACGCTCGGTGCACATCCGGTCGCGGTGATCAGCTACGACTTTTGGTCGCTTCGATTTCGGAAAGATCCGAATGCAATCGGCCACTGGTTGACCATGGAGGGCAGGCAGTACCAGATCATCGGTGTTGCGCAGCAAGGTTTTACGGGAGTCGAGCCCGGGGTCATAACGGACCTGTGGGCGCCGATGACGATGGGATATCCGCATATATACGATCCCGGCTTCCACTGGTTTCGTATCTGGGCACGCCTGGAGCGGGGAGTGACCCAGGAACAATTGTTGCCTGTGCTCCAAGCACAATTCATCATCCATCGCAGGGAACGCTCTGGGCATTTTCACGCCGACGAGCAACGTGAAAGAGTCGAGCGTTTTGTTAACGAAAGGCTCTAGTTGCGTTCCGCCGCGAATGGTCCTTCTGTCTTGCGATCTAAATTCGAACGCCCCCTTTGGATTCTTTCCTTTGTGGCCGGCCTGATTCTGTTAATTGCATGCTCGAACGTAGCCAGCCTGCTGATCGCGCGTGCCACGGCCCGCCAGCGAGAGATGGGCGTGCGAATGGCACTCGGAGCCGGTAGCGGGCGATTGTTCCAGCAGATGCTGGTTGAAGGTGGGATTGTCAGCGTTGCGGCCTGTCTGCTCGGGGCCGTCTTTGCGCTCTGGACTACGCCCGCACTGGTCAGTCGCCTCTCCACATGGCAGAGCCTTGTCCGCCTAGATGTCTCTCTTGACGGGAGTATCTTTGCGTTTCTTTCCCTAGTGGGTGTCCTAACGGTATTGCTGTTCGGGGTCAGTCCCGCCCTTCGCGCTTCCCGTGTAGCGCCGGGCGAAGCGCTGAAGTCGGGAGGCACAAAGCAAACGGCGAAACTGCGAGTGTTCAGCCCGCTTGTGGCTGGCCAGATCGCCTTCAGTTTCATCGCACTTTTTGTTGCCGGACTGTTTCTAATTTCCTTCGCAAACCTGACTAGCGTTGATGTGGGCTTTGACCGGCAAGGCCTTGTCGTGCTGGACATATGGGCGAAGGACATGACCGAAGGGGCCGCCGTCCGCGCTCTCTGGCAACAGCTTCATGATCACTTGAATGGCCTCGCCCCCGTCGAGTCGGCCAGTCTGTCCACCTGGGCACTTTTTGGGGATGCCAGTTGGACTACGACCATTCGGTTATCAGAGCATCCCATTGATAACACTCAAGTCTATGTTCTCGGTATTTCCCCGCAGTTCCTTCAGACCATGCGTATTCGATTGCTCGATGGCCGCGAATTCGTTCCGCGCGACGTTGAACCGGCGGAACCAATGGCTGTCATCGTCAATGAGACCTTTGCGCGGCACTTCTTTCCCGGTGAAAACCCGTTGGCAAAGCGCTTTTTCGAGCATGGGGCCGAAAACAAGTTAAGCGCGCGAGAGATCGTCGGCCTGGCTGAGGACGCCAAGTACGACACGTTGCGCGACGCCACGCCGCCCACAATTTATGTCCCTCAGAGCCTTGGTAGCTCTGCCACTCTCCAAGTCCGCACCCCCCTTGATCCGACTGCGCTTACTTCCTTGCTCCGCACCGAGCTGCCTCGTGTCCATCCCGCCTTCAACATAGGTGACGTGAACCTGCAATCCACTCTGGTGGACGATTCCATATTGCGCGACCGGCTACTCGCCCTGCTTTCCGGGTTTTTTGCATGTGTCGCCTCGATGCTGACCGCAGTCGGTATCTACGGCGTTCTCAATTATCTAGTCTTCTTACGCACGCATGAGATCGGCATCCGCATTGCCTTGGGTGCACTTCGGTGGAACGTCGTACGCCTGGTTTTCTCAGACCTGGCCACCTTGGCTGTCATTGGGGTAGCTGCTGGTCTTGCGGGAGCGTTTGTTCTGGCGCGGTTCATCACTAGCTTGTTATATGAGGTGAGAGCGTCGGATTCCGGGAGTTTGTTGCTGCCACTCGCTTTGCTGTTTCTCACTTCCGCGCTGGCGGCTTTGCCTCCCGCATTACGCGCTTCGCGTGTAGATCCAATGGTTGCGCTGAGGCATGAATGAACTGGAGGAGTGAGTGATGCACGAGGAATGGTGGCTTTACACGATTCTTCCGCGGCTGCGCACACCCTTCGGCCGTAGAGAAGTGGACCTGAAGAGTAAGATCAGCTCCCGGTGGTCGATACGTTTCATGGCGATTCTTCACCTTTTGTTCCTTCTCGGGTTGGCCGTCCCAGGGACCAATGCACAGTCTCAAGAAGCCACCGGCAGGAACACGGACCACGCCCTCCCGAACGACTTCGCAGCCAAAACCACGGAATACCTACAGGCCCGGGCCCGCGTTACGGGATTCAGCGGTGCGGTCCTAGTTGCTTTCAACGGCCAGCCTGTATTTCGAGAAGCCTTCGGGCTCGCAAATCATGAACTAGAAATTCCGAATACCCCTACAACCAAGTTTCGCACCGGATCGATCACCAAGCAATTCGCCGCTGCGGCAATTCTGCTCCTCGAGCAGCGCGGACAACTTAAGCTCACTGATCCTGTAAGCAAGTACTTGTCGGATTGGCCGCCAGCTTGGAATGAGGTGACGGTTCACCATTTGCTTTCCCATACCGCAGGGCTGCCACAAATTACAACCCAGGCGCTACTGGATGTGAGCGCCCTTACAAGGTCATCTCCAAAACTGTTCGCCAGTGTGCATGAGTTGATGAGACCAGGCGAGGAACTTCAGCCGCTGCTCTTCCGGCCAGGGGAAGAATTCGCCTACTCGAACGTTGGGTACATCATTCTAGGCATGGTCATCAAGAAAACAACCGGAAAGGACTTTTGTGATTTTGTCTCCGAGGAGATCTTTGAGCTACTGAAAATGAGCGGTACTGCGTGTGAAGACCCTGGCACTATCTTGAGGCAGAGAGCCAACGGCTACGTCCGTGGCGAAGGACAGCTGACAAACGCGGGGTATGTTGACGTACGTTTTGTGGGGCCGGCGGGGTCCATTTATTCGACGATTGACGACTTGTTGACTTGGGAAAAAATGCTGGGTTCAGACCGCTTGTTGTCAGGACCCGCAAGGACGCGGCTCTTCACTCCCGTCCAATCCAACTATGCGTACGGTTGGTGGATCCAGGAACGATTCAGCAGAAGGGTGCAATGGCATGGCGGCAACGTCTCTGGTTTCGTGGCTCACATCGCCAGATACCCGGACGACGGACTCTTTGTCGCCGTCCTCAGCAACATTTGGAGCAGCGCAGACCGCGGCCAGGTTCGCGCTATGGCCAACGAATTATCAGCAATTGCTTTCGGAGAAAAATACGTGCTCCCCTACGAACGCAAGCGAGCCGCTTTGGAACCGGCTGACTATGATGCGTACGTAGGGACGTATAGGGGCAAAGACACATTCGCCATCGCGCGCGAAAGTTCTCGTCTAGTACTGCAGATCCCGCCCGGCGTGACGGTGTTCGAGATTTTTCCAGAATCCCCAACCAAGTTCTTTGCTTCGAGGCCCGAGTACTTTCTTGAATTCAAGAAGAACGGCGCAGGACAAGTCATTTCGGTCGTCGTACGAAACGAAGGGGAAGAGGCTGAATGGATCAAAATGCCATGAAGAAAACTGCCCTTGCGAATGTTCAGCCTCGCCAGAATCTAGCGCTTCCGTTGGGTTTGCGTAATCTACTCGGTAGTACCCAAGCCGTGATGCGACGCTGCAAGGGGAGAGTGACTGCCATATGGGCAAACGCTGGCTTCATAACTTCATGCGGGACGTGAGCTACGCACTCAGGACGCTAAGAAAGTCTCTCGGGTACGCCACAACCGTCGTGCTGACATTGACGATTGGGATCGGCGCGACTGCCACGGTATTTACTTGGATTCATAACGTGTTGACGAGCCCACTGCCCGGGGTGCCCCGGAGCGATCGCGTGGTTACGATTGAGACCGTAACCCCCTCGGGAGAAATGATCGACAACTCCTATGCGGACTATCGCGATTATCGGGACAATTCAAAGCTCCTCCGCGGCGTGCTTGCTTTCAAGGAGCAACCGCTGAGCATGGGTGTGGGCCAGGACGCTGAAATGGTCTGGAGTCTGATGGTGACGGGCAACTACTTCGAAACGCTCCACCTTCAACCGGCGGCAGGCCGGTTCTTTGCGGAAGATGATCAGGTTGACGTCCCAGATGGGCGGCCACTGGTTGTGCTTGGACACGAGTTTTGGCGACGCCGATTCGCAGGCAGCACATCGATTGTCGGGCAAGCCGTTCACCTGAACAAACTTGTTTTCACGGTTATCGGAGTGGCACCTGAGCGGTTCAACGGCACCATCGGGGGATTGAGGTTTGACGTATACGTGCCGATCACGATGACAACACGGCTGACCGGTGGTAGCGCGCAGTGGAGCGAAGACCGAGGCTGGCGCGGACTATACCTTATGGCGCGGCTGAGTGATGGCGTCACTTTGGAACAAGGGCGGGCGGAGATCAGCAGTATTGCCGTATCCTTGGCCGAGCGATACCCGGAGGAAAGCAGGGGCCATAGCGCGACACTGTTGCCTTTAGCGGAAGCCACGCGGGGCGCACAAGCCGTTCTGCGAACACCGTTGAGAATTCTTATGGCAGCAACTGTGGTCGTGCTCCTCATTGCGTGCGCAAACGTCGCCAACTTGCAGTTGGCGCGCGGGGTCGGGCGGCGCAGGGAAATCGCGATGCGATACGCCCTTGGTGGAAGCCCCTGGCGTATTCGCGCAATGTTGCTGACGGAGAGCCTTGTGCTCGCATTGGTAAGCAGTGCACTCGCACTGGTTTTCTCCGCACAAACGTCGGGTTTCCTGAACCTTCTTTTTCCAGTCCAGTATTTGCCTTTGTTTCTGGCACTCGACACGAACTGGTTTGTGGTGCTGTTCACGGTGCTATTGGGGGTTCTAACGGCGGTGCTCACAGGGATGGCACCTGCCTCGCGATTGGACAAACAGCTCAACACCGCGCTCCTTTCGAGGGGCCGGAGTTCTGGAGCGGATGTGGGTTCACGGCGCATGCGCAACGTTCTGGTTGTCTCGGAGGTCGCGCTGGCAATGGTTGAGCTCGTTTGTGCGGGAATGCTCTATCGAAGCTTCGTAAATGCCAAGCGGGCTTACCTGGGATTCGAGCCGAAGGGCGTGCTGATTGCAGGCCTGAACTTGGCTGCGGGAGGCTATGACCGTGAGCAGGGGCTGTCCTATTTGGAGAGACTGCGAGAACGCGTCTTGACTCTGCCGACCGTGGAGGCAGTCGCGTACGCGGAAGATGTACCACTTGGGTTCGATGGTGGATCGTGGGGAGAAATCTCAGTCGAAGGATACGTCCCCCGGTCGGGCGAAAATATGAAAGTTTATCGCAACCTCGTAACACCAGGGTACTTAGGCCTGATGCGGATCCCGCTGCTGGCCGGCCGCGATTTCTCGCCACAGGATACCGCCCAGGAACCTCTGGTCCTGATCATCAACGAGGCTTTTGCCGAGCGATTCTTTCATGGGCGCAACCCGCTCTATCGTAAAGTCCATGGATGGGGTCGAGAGTTGACTGTCATCGGGGTGGCTGCGAACAGCAAGTATATCAGCCTCCGAGAACCCGCTAGGCCGTACATGTATCTGGCCTTAGGCCAATTATTCCGAGCTAGCACAGGGGTGGCCTTGCACGTGCGAACATCTGCAGACGTCCAGGCTATTACGTCACCGGTCCGCGCGGAAATACGAAGCTTGGATCCGACCCCGCTTTCCTTATTGATCCTTCTTGTCGATTACATGAGCTCAGCCTGCGCCGCAGAAAAGACAGCCACGCTGGTGCTTCTCGCACTTGGAGCAGTGGCCCTAACGCTGGCCGTATTGGGCTTGTTCAGCGTGACGGCTTATGGTGTGGCACAACGCACACCGGAAATCGGCATCCGCATGGCCCTTGGCGCAGAACCGCAGGAGATCTTGCGAATGATTCTCCTGGAGGGATTGAACTTGACCCTTGTTGGTGTCACTGTGGGACTCGTTGCCTCCCTTGCCATAGGCCAGACGCTCAGAGGCCTGCTTTATGGTTTGCTACCGGTGGACTATACAAGCTTGTTTGGCGCCGGTGTTCTCATGTTCGTGGCAACCCTGCTGTCTTGTGCAGTACCTGCGCGACGTGCCGCGCGGGTAGACCCAATGGTAGCGCTCAGGAACGAGTAGAGAGCGTACTTACACGACTGCCGGCTGCGCGGGAGGCCGAGACCACTCGTCTCATTGTTGGGATGTCCGCTTTTCGCTTGGGGATGCGCTAGACAAGGGAAGGCACGAGGAACCTGAGAATACGCGACGTGATCATGACCTTGGTTGCGCATGGAATGTTGTAGGTTGGTTGAGGAGGGAAGGCAATGAAGAGAGTCTCAATCATGATCTCGGCCCTGCTTCTTGCCGCCTGCCTGCATCCCTTCAAAGCTGTCGGGCAAACCGAAGCTTCGCCAGCAGGCGCTAAGTACGCTGAGAGGCTGCGCCGCTTCGAGGAGTTCGTTCGGCAGCAAATGGAACATGACAAGATCCCTGGCCTGACCATCGGCTTTAGAACGGAAGATTACACATGGCTCAAAGGGTTTGGCTATGCCGATCTCGAGAACCGCGTTCCCGCCACTGAGCGCTCGGCCTACCGTCTCGCTTCGATCACGAAGGCCTTCACGGGAGTGGCCATATTGCAACTCGTTGAACAGGGCAAAATGAAGCTCGATGACGAGATCCAAGACTACGTGCCGGGCTATCCAAAGCAACAATGGCCTGTGACGGTTAGGCAGCTGCTCTTCCACATCGGCGGCGGCCAGCAAGGGGCGGGGCTCGGGCCAACATACGTTTCGCCAAAGGACGTGGTCGCGCGCATTGCGCAGCACCCACTCCGCTTTGAGCCGGGTATGCGGTTCGAGTACACGACGAGTGGCTACAACCTGCTCGGTGCCGCAATCGAAGAAGTGACCGGGATGCCATTGGGCGAGTATTTTCGGCGTTACCAATGGCAACCGCTCGGAATGAAGGACACGTTGATGGACAGTGTGCGCGACCTCATCCCGCATCGGGTACAAGGATATGAGGTGGTGCGAGGTGAGGTCAAAAACATTCCGTACATCGATGTCAGCAGCAGATTTGGCGGCGGAGGCGCAACGGGTACAGTTCCCGATCTGCTGCGATGGGCAAGGATCCTGGAAAGCAGAAACTTGTTATCAAAGCAATCCGTCGAGTTGATTCTGACTCCGGTGGCAGCAAGGAACGGACGCTATGCTGGTTTTGACGATGCCTCTTCCTATTACACGTTCGGCTGGATGTTGTCACCTCGGAACGGTCAGGGCGTGATTGAAGCCGGCGGCCGACAACTGGGTACTAGCACAAATCTGATCTACATTCCTTCTCGGAATATGACCTTGGCCTTTGCTTGTAACGTACAACTTCCGGGGGTTCGGACTGACTATCTTGCGGAACTCTACGAGCTTCTTACCGGCGAGCCGTATGATCTTCGGATCTTCGTACCTCAAAAGGAGGATCGGTCCATAATCAACGCTCTCTTCTATGTTTTCGATTACGGTGCGCTACACTTCGAGCACACGAGGCAGCCATTCACCAGTGAATCGCATCAGTTGGCCGAGGCGTTTGCCTATTTCAACCGCTCGGTCAGTCGTGAATCACTTGCTGCTAACCACCAGGCCGCCGCAAAGGCCATTGAAGATGGTCGTCACCCCGTTACCGGCGATCCGTTCATCAAAGTCGGTTCTTACATCGCCTTGAAGCTGAGCATGAAATACGGCGTGAATTGGCAGCGGCGCTACAGCACGACGGGGGCCATTCCCTTCTTCGCCGACTACATCGCGCTCTACACGGCCGATGAGCAGCATCCGAAGGGATTTCGGTTTGACGAGTCGTTCGAGCGAATGATTGCGCAGTGGAATCGGGATTGGACTCGTACGTGGAGCACCGAAATTCGGCTTTTGCGCTTTGCGGCCGATACCGACTTCGATGCAGTCGGCCGCCGCCTCAGGGAAGCGTTCGCTGGAGCCAAGGTTCGCCCCGGCTTCATTGATTCCCTACTCGATATTCAGGACAGTACCGCGTCGCTCAAGGCAGCGAAACTCGCAGTCGACCTATACCCTGATTCTGAGCGTACCAACGGTAATTGGGGTTTGGTGCTGTTGTTAATGAGCCAGACATCGGAAAAGCGAGCTCGATTCAAGCAACACATCGGCGAGTTGGAGTCGCCGCTCAGATTCTTCCAGAGGGCGCTAGCTCTGCAGCCGGATGGTTTTGCCAGCGCCCAGGTCCTCGGCCAGATAGGGCGGAACTGGCTGCAGGCTGGACGTGGTGACGATGCGCGTGCTCTCTTGGAACTGGCTATCGAATTGCATCCTAGAGAAGCAATGGTTTACACCGAGTTGGGCAAGACTTATCTCAAGCTAGGGCTGAAGGACAAAGCCAATGAAGCCGTACGCAAAGCCCTCGCCCTCGACCCTCAATACGGCCCGGCGCTGGATTTGTTGAAGGAACTTGCCAAATGAGATCGAAGGGACAAACATTCCTGAGAAGTTGAAAGGCGGTGAGCTTAGTACTGCCATTGCCAAGGCGGAGTCTTGAATTGGTTGACCATCCACTTGAGATCGGTTAGCGGATCAACGAAGTCAGCGTGGCGCAGCGCGAATTCGGCCATCGCGGCAAGGTCAGTCTTCTGGTCTTCTGGGGTCTCCGGGCTTTCCCAAGCTGCCTTAAGCGCGACGGCGAACTCATGAAGGCGGCGCGAAGCGTGCCAACTCTCGGCCAGTTTGTCGAGGGCTTTTGCCTTGCGGTTGTATTCCTCACGGCGCCTTTGTGCTTCTTCTTCTCGCTTCCGCTCTTCTACCCAGCGGCGCTCACGCTCAGCTCGTTCTTCGCGCTCTCTCTTGAGGGTGGCAGCAACCAAGGGCAACGTGACTAGGAAGTGGCCGAGGCAATTCTCTATACGGCGCTTCTTGCCATCGGACCAAGAGTGGCGGATCCACGCCTCCAGACTGCAATCAATCGATAGCTTTAGGATACCTGTAGGCACATAGTCCCAGCGCGGCGCCATCCAAGGGCTCGCCTTCTCTTGGGGTCTCAACTCATGAGGCTTGGCCTTTACGACTTCGACGATTGAGAATGCGAGCGCCTCGTCATGGACCGCGACTGTCATCTCTTTATCGTAAGGCTTCGGCCAACCTTGATTACGAGGTGGAACATGAAGGCGCTGCCATTGTCCTTGCCTTTCTTCAGGCCCGACTCAAAGTCGTGCTCGCCGGCAGCCACGTACCCTTTCATTTCCTCGGTGAACTGGAGCTTGGTATCCACAGTGTGGATGTCTGTCGACGCGGCCGCGCCAGACTTGAGGGAGATGCCATTCTGCTTGCACCATTCCCGGGCGGTTTGCACGCCCAGGTTGACGCACTCGGCCATCCTGTCCTTGGAGAAGTTGAAAAGGTAGTGAATCGGGACCTCAGCCTTGAGCAGCTTCAGCTCTATGTGACGGCCGAATTCCCCCTCTTTGCCGGCCCCGATTGCCCTGTTGTTATCTTCCACTCGCTTCCAGATTGTGAAGAAATTCGTGTTGGCCACGGTCTCGATGACATGAAAATACTGGGCTACAAAACCGTCACGCCATTCGTCTCTGGTGCTTACGGTCCAGATCGCCCAGATCTCATCAGCGCCCCGCCGGATTGCTTCCTCCACATTCGCATCGCTTATGTACACGGCGTCGATGTAGGTCTGGCCGTCGATAACGACAGACGGGAACCACATCGGAAGGGAGACGCTTGCGATAAGCCAGTCCTCACTCATTTCTGAGTTGGCCTTGACCTCTAGTTGTTTCCTCTAAAAATTGTAGACATTAAACGTACCAAGGCGTGAAGAGTTCCGTATCGCTGCCCAGTCAATGCCCCAGGACGGGAGCACCTTTTGGCGGAAGTTGTCGTAGGTGAAGAGCGACGGAGCATGTGACAGTTTCCAGTAGTGCTGCCAATTCAAATCTACCGGCAGAAATGGGTTCAGATTCCGCCAGTTGTCGGCCATCTTCTCGCCGCTCATCCCCTGGCAGTACATGGCCAGGTTGAAGCAGCCTCCGCTTGCCCCGTCAGCGTGGTCGAAGGCCAGTCCCGCCTCGTCGAGCCAGACCTGGAGAACGCCTGCCTGGAAGCAGACCTTGAGGCCACCTCCAGCCAGGATCAGCGACCGCCTCTTTGTCATGCTTGACATGTGGACGCCAACTCCGCACCTGTCTTACTTCGTGGGCTTTTGTGCCGGACAGTATTCGGCTTGAAGGAGCGATACTCGGGCACAAGCTGGCTGCGCGGCATGAACACTGCATTTCAGTAGCTCTTGAACCTGGTGTAACGCCTGTTCAACATCCAGTTCTTTTGTTGTGCATTCCGCACCCGCATCAAGGAGCAGCTCGGTTCTTCTGAGAATGGCCTGCCCCCTCTCACCGTCATCATTCATGAGGGGCAATTGTGCGCTTGCTTTCTTCAAGAGGTAATCTTTGTACGGAAGCCCACATGCGTGAGCTGCTTGAGCAAGGCTTCGAAGTAGCTGTGATCAAAGACGCCACAGCGGCAGCTCAAGTTCCGGAAGGCGACGGCTACTTGGCAGCGGTCATCAATTTCCGCTTCATAGCGAATGCGGTCTGGACAACCGAGGAACTCAGGGAGAAGCTAGGCGCCGAGCAATCTGAAGAGTAACGCAGGCGCACTGGGTTGCGGGCTGTACGATTTGCGGTATGGCCCGCTCTCCCCCGCAACAAGACCAGAGCAATGAGTCGAACGGCATCCGGAAAACACGGAGCGGCAGATAGAAACGTGGAGGTGTGCCGGTGAGATATCAATTCTTGGTGGACACATACGAGACCGAGATCCTCAAAGTGGTTAGTGTCTGGGCTATGTTCGAGGATCGGGATCTACCGAAAAGGCCACACGATTCGGACAAACGAGGCCGGAGCTTCCAGGAGCACATGGTTCATCAGTCGGTCAGTGAAGACTTCTGGTTTCGCACCATGCTGGGGATCCACGTCACCGACAACCCTCTTCCTCCGAAAGAAACGCGCCTTGACTTCATCAAATGCTACGTAGATAACGCGAGACGTCGGCATCGCATCATGTCCAGCAAGTCTGAAGGGTGGTGGGAGGCGACGGTGGACTTCTTTGAAGTGAAACGCTCCCGCGCGTGGATCATGACCAGAAGGCTCACACACACAAGTCACCATCGCGGGCAACAAATGACTCTACTCCGAATGTTGAACCGCGACCTGCACAGCAACTACGGACCGACCGCAGACACGGGCGGCCTCATGCAGAATCATGCACCCGTTATCTACGCCTATCCCGATCTGCGGACGCTTATCCAAGAAGAGTTGGCAGATGGACGCAAGTCACGATTGCCCGGTCCCGGGGCTACACCACCTACCGAGAGGCCGGATCGCTGATAGTGCCACCGTGGCCGTACACTATGGCCAGCGAACGGAAGCCTTCCTTCCATGGAAGGCATTTGTCGAATGGCCCCCCATACGCCGAGATGCAATCCACCGCCAGGACGGTTCAGGCATTAACCTGCATCGGTTTGAGTCTTTTGCGTATCCATTCAAGTGGGAATACACGCCCCGATCCTCTGGGCGGGTTGGGCAGTTGCTTGTGAGCAAGCGTGAAAGGAGTTGCGATGAGACTGCTATCCGTGAATGTCTCGCTGCCGAAGGAAGTTCGCTACCGCGGGCAAACCGTGAGCACGAGCATATTCAAGGAGCCCGTGAAGGGACGGGTGATGCTTCGCAGAATGAATCTCGATGGTGATGGCCAGGCGGACTTGGTCGGCCACGGTGGGTTGTACAAGGCGGTCCATGTATACACCGTGGAGAACTATTCCCACTGGCGGCGGGAACTCCGCCGGGATGATTTCCGGCACGGGCAGTTCGGCGAGAACTTTACGGCTGACGGGATGATGGAAGATCAGGTCCATGTGGGAGACATTTTTCGCGTCGGATCTGCCGTTGTCGAAGTAACTCAGCCGCGCGTTCCTTGTTTCAAGCTGGCCATGAAAATGGAAAAGCCGGATTTTCTGAAGGCGTTCATGCCCAGGGAACGCGTGGGTTTCTACTTCCGTGTCCTGCAGGAGGGCGAGGTAGGCGCGGGAGACGGCCTTGAGCGGGTGACCATTGGCCCCGAGAAGATGAGCGTGCGCGAGATGTTCCACCTGCTGTACTTTGAGCGGAACAAAGTCGAAGGTGCGCGGAGGGCGCTCCGGATTCCCGCCCTGTCGCCCGGCTGGCGCGGGTCTTTTGCAAAAATCGTTGATGCAGCGGCGAAACAAACCGGGGCCGTTGATTGTTGCTCCGATCAGTAGCCGAAGCAATGCAAGCACAAATTCACCTCGCTCCGGTAGATCCAGCTCCGGCGGTTGCCCCCGAAGAGACCTTTGCCGGCACTTGGCCGTTCCAAGCCCATTACACGGAGGCGGCCGGATTCAGAATGCATTACATAGACGAGGGAAAGGGTCCTGATACGCTACTGCTTCTCCATGGTGAGCCTACCTGGGGCTACCTGTTCCGGCACCTTGATTCCCGCTTGGTCAGGCCAGGCGCGCGTGATCGCTCCCGATCACATGGGCTTCGGCAAGAGCGCAGCGCCGCAAAACCGCACGTATTGGCTTCAGGACCACATCAACAACCTGGAGGCGTTCACTCTAGACCTGGACCTGCGGGACATCACGCTGGTCATGCATGACTTTGGGGGTCCAACCGGGATGGGCTTGGCTGCCCGTCACCCCGGGCGGCTCGATCCCACCCATTGCTGAGAACGACCCCCCCGATGTCCAAAAAATCGCCGTAATCTGCGCCATGGGCGACCTCTTCTTTGCGCACTCCATGGTTGATGAAAAATTCTAGGCAGGTGTTTCCGACGAACAGAATGCTGTGGGAGGCCGGTCCCACAGCCTGACATTGTCTTGTTTGTGCCGCGACTGGAAGCGTTCGACGGCCAGCGATTCTATTTGCGTCTCTCCAAAACGCAGGTTAAATAGACACCAAGGCAAAACAGCCCCGCAACTCACTGCAAACACAATATTTACAAATTGGCTGGGAGGCCTGGACTCGAACCAGGATACTCAGATCCAGAGTCTGATGTCCTACCAATTGGACGACCTCCCAGCAGGAGGGACAAGGTAGGCCGCGCCTCATCCTTGCCGGACCATTTTAGCGGGGGAGAACCAGCGCCGTCAATTACCGGGCAGGGTTGCGGACTCCCCTAAGCCTTCCGTTTCCCTGGAAAAACTCTTACATTATCGTCCGCGCGCGCGGACGGAACGGCTTGCGGAGCGCGTGCGAGGACGAAACCACGGGCTGCGACGTCTAACCCCCAGCCCTGCAATCCAAGGAGGTTTGGCGTGAGAAAAGTTGCAATCGTGTCGCTACTTCTGATCCTGGGCACCTTGACGCTGGCGCCGGCGGCGGCGGCGCAATCGGCGGCGGACGACCGCGAGGGCGTGCGGCTGGCGGTGTTGGACTACGTCGAAGGGGTGTACAACGTGGACCCGGCGCGCATCGAGCGCAGCGTGCATCCCCGGCTGGCCAAGACCGGCTTCTACCGCGGGGCGAACGACGCCGGTTACCGCGGCCCAGCCAACATGACCTTCGAACAGCTCAAGCAGGTGGCCGCCACCTACAATAAGGACGGCCGCATCCCCAAGGACGCCCCCAAGGGAATCACCGTGTTCGAAGTCCTGGACCAGACGGCCACGGCCAAGCTGGTGGCCGAATGGGGCATTGACTACTTCCATTTGGCCAAGTTCGACGGCCGCTGGATGATCGTCAACGTGGTTTGGCAGAGCGCGCCGAAGAAGCAATAGCTAGCGCAGGGTGGCGGCCAATTGGCCGGTGACGCGCAGCAGCTCGAGCTGGGTCTTCTGCTGCGCGAAGCGCGCTTCGATGAACTGCATCCAGCGCTCGCTTTCGTCGAGGCGGGCTTTCTCCAGTTCGCGCAGGCCGGCGCGGCCCTCGTCGAACTGCGACTGCACCAGCCGCACATTTTCCTGGGCCAGTTGCAATTCCAGGCGGGCCACTTCACGCGTGGCGTCGGCTTCGCGGCCGGCGCGCACCTGCTGGCGCGCGGCGGCTTCCACCTGCGCGCGCTTGTGCTTCAACTCCAGCTCCGCGGCGCTCAGGTCGGCCTGGGCCAGGGCCACCTGCGACCGGGTGCGCGAGCTGAAGATGGGGATTTTGGCGCTCACGCCGATGGTCACGCCGTGGCGCTCAAACTTGGTGTAGAAGTCGGCGAAGTTGTTGGCGCGGGTGTACAGCCCGTAGTAGCCCACCAGGTCCAGGGTGGGCCAGTAGCCGCCTTTTTCGCCCCGCAGGCGGAAGTCGCGCGCCTGGCGCTCGTGCTCCGCCGCTTTCAGGTCGGTGTTCGCGGCCAGGGCCTGGGTGACGGCTTCGCCGGCGGGCAACGAAGCCAGCGGCACAAGTTCATCGGCGGAGACGTCGAACGCGCGGTCCGGCGGCAGCCCGGTGAGCTCGCGGAGTTGCGCCGCCAATCCCTCCTCGCGCGTTTCGTGCTGGATGATGCGCTGCTCGATGCGCGCCACGGTGAGCTGCGCGCGCGTCACTTCAATGGCCAGCTCCAGGCCCTCGCCGGCGCGCAACCGCGTGACGTCGGCGATGCGCTGGGCCCCGGCGCGCTCGACGCGCAACAGCGCCAGCGCGTGACGCACCTTGGCCAGCTCCAGGTACGTGGCCGCGGCGGTGAGCATAACCGCCTCTTCCGTGTTCTGTACGTCCAACCTTTCTTTCTTGGACCGCTCCTCGCTGGCCCGCACTTGCCCGCGCAGCGGCAGGTTGAACACGGTTTGCACGTAAGAGAGGTTGAAGAGCGTGGGCGGGCCCGAGGGCGTTTGCGGGAAGCCGCTGGTGTAGGCCGCACCCGAGCCGGTGTAGAGATGGGGATGGAAGAGGGAGCGGGTGACGCCGGCGGACTTTTCCGCCACGGTTTGCCGCATGCGCGCCAGCGCCAGCTCGCGGCTGTTCTGCACGGCCAGCGCGACGGCGTGCTTCAGCGGCAGCACTTCGCCCGCGGCCGCGCGCGGCACGCCGGGGGGCGCCTGCGCGTCCGCTGCTCCGGCGAAAATCAGCGCCGCCAATAATGCGATTCCCCTCAGTCTCATTGCTTTCTCCTTGGTTGGGGCAGTTTCGTGATTCCGCGAATCAGAGTCATTCATAGCGCAGCGACTCGGTGGGCTGGAGCCGGGCGGCGCGATTGGCCGGCAGGTAACCGAACAGCACGCCGGTGAAGCAGGTGACCGCGAAGGCCACCACCACCGATACCCAGGAAATGGGCACGCGCAGGTTGCCCGGCAGGAACGGCTGGATCAGCAGCGGGATGCTCACGGCAATCACGATGCCGGCCAGGGCCCCGGCGGCGCTGATCATCACCGCCTCGAGCAGGAACTGCCACAGAATCTCGCGCTGGGGCGCGCCGATGGCCTTGCGGATGCCGATTTCGCGCGTGCGCTGCGTGACGGTGACCAGCATGATGTTCATGATGCCGATGCCGCTGATCACCAGCGCGATGAAGGCGATGGTCAGCAGGACCACGGTCAGGGCGTTGGCAATATTGGAGGCGGCGGCCAGCAGCGAAGTGAGGTTCTCCACCTGGTACACGGCGCCGGGGCGGTGCCGGCCCTCCAGCACCTCCTGCGTACGGCGGGTGACGGTCTGCACCAGGTCGGGCCGCGCCGCCTGCGCGTACAGCGTGCGGATGAAGTTGAAATCGCCGAAGTAACGCAGCACCGGGTAGGGGATCAGCGCGGACTCGCGCTTGATCTCCGACTGGCCGAAGGTGGAGACGCGCTCCTGGAACACCCCCACCACGGTGAAGGGCAGCTCCCCGAAGCGGATTTCGCGCCCCACGGCGCTCTCCCCCGGGAACATCAGCGCGGCCAGCTCCTGGGTGATGATGCAGTTCTTGCTTTGCAGGGCGAAGTCGTCCGGATCGAGCATGCGCCCGCGCAGGAGGGCCAGGTTACGCACGCGCTGGAAGCCCTGGGTGACGCCCACCAACTCGACCGGACGCTCCACGCCCGCGCGGACCACCATGGTGGAGATGCCGCGCGTCCCGGCGATTTCGGCCACGCCGGGCAGCTCGCGGACGGCCTCCAGGTCTCCCATGCTGATTTCGTCGGCCAGGCCGGAGGCCAGCAAGGGGCCCTCGCGAACGTACTTGGCATAGACGATGTTGGCGCCCACCCCTTCAATCTGGTCCAGGATGTAGCGCTCGCCGCTCAGCGCCACGGTGACCACCAGGACGATGCAGGCGCTGCCAATCATCACACCCAGACCCGTGAGGAAAGCCTTCAGGGTGTTGGCGCGCAGGGCCTCGACGGCCACTCTCAGGGTTTCTGTCCGCATTTCTCTCCCGGCCTGCTCTCTATGGACACTATAACAGACCGGTGTGGTTGCCTCGTGCCGGGGTTCGCGCTAACCTGCTAGTGGACCGCCAGGCGCCGTTCCCCCCGCAAAGAGGGCCGCCGGGCAGTTGCTCGAAGGGGATGGCCGGGAGCCCGGCCGGGAAATACCGAGAGAACGATGAGCGTGAGCTCGGCATTGCGCGTGGTGAAGGACGTGGGGCAGTACCTGGCCCAGGGCGGGCCGGGGCTGTGCAACATCTCCATCACCAACGTGTGCAACGCGCGGTGCGACTTCTGCAACTACGCCTACGACAAGCCGTTTGTCACCGAGAAGCGGACGGTGGACTACGCCGCGCTGTGCGAGGCGCTGGACATCCTCTACGTGCGCGGCATCCGGTACCTGACCTTCTCGGGGGGAGAGCCCTTCCTGCACCCGCGCCTGGTGGACCTGGTGGCCTATGCGGGAAAGAAAGGCATGCGGCCTTCCGTGGTGACCAACGGCTTCCTGCTGCTGCCCGCCATGTTGCGGCAATTGAAGGAGAGCGGGCTGAAGACGCTGTTCATCTCGATTGACGCCGCCACCGCCCAGGAGCACGAAGACAACCGCGGCCTGCCCGGCGTGTGCCGGCGCATCAAGGAAGCCCACGTGGAGCTGAAGCGCATGGGGCTGAAGACGGTGGCCTCGGTGACCATCAGCAAGCTGATCCGCGACTACGGCGACCTGGTGCGTTTCCTGGAAGAGCTGGGGTTTGAGGCGGTGACGTTCTCCTACCCCAAGCGGGCGCTGGGGTCATCGTCGCTGGTGTTCTCAGAGGTGTCCTCGCTGGTGGACTTCACGCCGCAGGAATTGACCGCGGCGCTGGGCGAGGTCAAGAAGGTGCGCGGCCGGTTCCGCGTGCTGAACCCGGCCGAGTCGCTGGCGGAGATGATGCGCTTCCTGCGGCGGGAGAAGCAGGACTTTCCCTGCTACGGCGGGTACAAGTATTTCTTCCTGGACACCAAACTCGACGTGTATCGCTGCGACTACCTGCCCACCAAGCTGGGCACCATCCAGGAGTTCCGCACCGCGCCGTTCATCCGCGACAACTGCACCATGTGCATGAGCACCTGCTACCGCGATTCCGGCGTGATGCTGCACTTCGCCGTGTCGCTGGGCGACGCCCTGGGCCACCTCAAGCAGGGGCGCATGCTGGCCGCGGCGCGCGACCTTTTCACCGGCCCCAACGCGCGCTCGCTCGGCTCCGTGCTGGGCGGGCTGGGCACTCTGCGCAATTTCGTTCGCGCCCGCCCGCCATAGGGCTCCCGGGTTCAACCCCGCCCCAAAACCAACTGCCAAAGAGCTGAGCGCCGCCGGCGGGGAGGCCCATTCGGCCGCTTTCGAGGGGCAGGCCGGCGTTACAACTCCCGCCTGGTTTGGCATTTGGGGCGGCGTGCGGTAGATTGCCTGCTCTCGTATGCCGCCGCGTCTCGCCGCTCGCGACTACACCGGCCTGCTGCTGCTCACGGTTGCCGCGTTCGTCCTCCACGGCTATCACTACGGCGTGCAGGACCAGGGCATCTACCTGCCCGCGGTAAAGAAGCTGCTCGATCCCTCCCTCTATCCCCACGACGCGCAGTATTTTCTTTCGCAGACGCGCTGGGTGCTCTTCGACAAAATGCTGGCGGCGCTGGCGCGCGGCGCCGGGCTTTCGCTGGAAGCCACACTGCTGCCGGTGCAGGCGGGCAGCGTGTTCCTGATCCTGCTGGGGTGCCTGCGCATCGCGCGGCGATGCTTCCCAACGAGCGCGGGCCCGTGGGCGGCCGTAGCGCTGCTGGCGGCGGTGCTGGTGATGCCGGCCTCCGGCACGCGGATTCCCATGGTCGACAACCACGCGCACCCGCGCAACCTGGCGACGGCCGCGCTCCTGCTGGCTTTTCCGCTGGCGCTGGACCGCCGGCCGCTGGCGCTGGTGGGCATCGTTCTGGCGGCGCTGGTCCATCCCATCTCCGCGGCCATTGGGGCGGTGCACATGGCCGTGGCGGCAGGCAACTTCCGGGGGCGCTTTCCATTCGTGGCGCTGCTCGTGCCACTGGCGCTGGCGCCGGGGCCGGCACCGGGGGCCTGGGAACAAGTGCTGCACACCTACCGCTACTACTATCTCTGGGGCTGGAATTGGTATGAGTGGATCGGCGCGGCGGGGCCGGTGGGGTTTCTGTGGTGGTACTCGCGCCGGGGCGGGGAGGCCGGCCCGCGGCTGGCGGGACGCATGGCTCTGTCCACGGGACTGTTCATCGCCGGCGCGGCGGTGATTTCCACCGTGCCGCAGCTCGAGCCCCTGGTGGTGCTCCAGCCGATGCGGAGCCTGCACCTGGCTTACATTTTCTTCTGGTTGTTCCTCGGCGGCTGGCTGGCAGAGCGCTGGCTGGGCGCGCGGCCGTTCCGCTGGGCGCTGCTGTTCCTGCCGGCCTGCGCGGGGATGACCTGGTTCCAGTTGTACTACTACCCGAACACGCCTCATTTTGAGTGGCCGGGCCGGGCGTCGCGCAATGAGTGGGTGGCGGGCTTCGACTGGGCCCGGCAGAACACACCGCGCGACGCATTTTTCGCGCTGGACCCGCTCTATCTCCAGCGGCCGGGGGCGGACTGGCACGGGTTCCGCGCGCTGGCCGAGCGCAGTTCGACTGTGGACTACATTAAGGACCGCGCCGTGGCCTCGCTCACGCCCTCCCTGGCCGCCGAATGGGTGGCGCAGTGGCGGGCCGTCGAGCAGTGGCGCACCTTCAGCGCTGCGGATTTCGCGCGGCTGCGCGCGCGCCACGGCGTCACCTGGGTGGTGATCGAGCAGCCGGGCATCGCCGGATTGGAGTGCCCGTACGCCAACGCCCGCGTCCGCGTGTGCCGCACGCCCGATGCGCGGGAAGGAAGCGCCGAGCCGCGGCCCGGCGGTCCGTCAACCCCATGAGCGAACCCCGGGCCATCCCCTGGAAGAAGCTGACGCTGATGATGGCCGTGGCGCTGGCGTTGCGCCTGACCGTCATCTTCTTCCTGTTTGGGGGCGACGACCCGGGACGCTTCGACGCCATCAAGCGCGTTGAGCCCTACCGCGTGGCGCAGGCGGTGGCGGACGGCCGCGGCTTTTCCTCGCCCTTCGCCGTGGACACGGGTCCGACGGCGTTCCTGGCGCCGGCTTACCCGCTGGTTGCGGGCTCCGTCTTCAAGCTCTTCCCGGGAAGCACCGCGGCCGGGACGATGGCGGTGCTGGCGTTGAACAGCCTGGGATCGTCGCTGGCGTGCCTGACGGTTTTCTTCCTCGGTCTGCGGCTGTTCGAGCAGGAGACCGCGCTGGCCACCGCCTGGTGCTGGGCGTTCTGCCCTTATGCCGTGTACTTCTCGACCACGCAATTCTGGGATACGGACTGGACGCCGCTGCTGATAACCTCCCTCTTGTTGCTCACGTTGCGTCTGGCGGAAGCGCCGAGCGCGCTGCGCTGGGCGGCGTTCGGGGCGCTGTGGGCTGTGACCGGCCTGACCACCAGCGCGCTGCTGGTGGTTCTGCCGGTGACCGGGCTGTGGGCCGCGTGGCAATTGCGGCGCGCGCGCAAGGATTGGATCGCCGGGGCGATCCTGGCCGCGGCCGTTTTCGCCCTGGCCGTCAGCCCCTGGATGATGCGCAACGCCCGGCGCTTTGATGCGTTTATCCCGTTCCGCTCCAACCTGCCGCTGGAGCTCAGCGTGGGCAACTCCGTGGAGACCGAGGCGCGCTGGCGCGGCTGGCGTCACCCCAATGAGAACCGCGGCGAGTTGCATCAATATGTCCGCCTCGGCGAGTCCGCGTACATGGCCGGGAAGCAGCGCGAGTTTGGGCGGTTCCTGGCCGAGCATCCCGGCGCGTTCGCCTGGCTCACGCTGAAACGCGCCGCCTACATGTGGACGGGGGTCTGGGACCTGCGGCCGCGGTATCTCTGGGCTTTGCCCCTCGAAGCCATCAATATTTTCCCGGCGACGGCGCTGACGCTGTTTGGATTTGCCGGGTTGCGCCTGCTCTTCCGGGAAAACGCCCCGGCCGGGTGGCTGCTGTTGCTGGTGCTGCTGTTCCTGCCGGCCATGTATTACGTGACGCACGTCAACATCCGCTACCGCCATCCCCTGGACCCTCTGTTGCTCCTGCTGGGCACGCACACGGTGGCGCGTTACGGGCGCGCTCCCCTGCGTGGCCTGCCGCCGGGGTATTGATTCCCCCGCGCGCCTCGCGCCGGCGCGGGCACAAACTTCTTGCTTCTTGCCCCGCCTTTCTTTAGTAGAATCTTCGTCCCGCGGGCCGGCCTGTAACTGAGGGGGATACATGAGGGTTCTGTTCGTTCACCCGAGCGGTCTCTTCTACACGGAGGTTTACCTCCGGCTGGAGCCCCTGGGTGTGGAATTGGTGGCTCAGTCCGCGCGCCGCGCCGGCCATGACGTGCGCCTGCTGGACTTGCAGGTCTTCTCTCATGCGGACTATTACCGGCTGCTGGCGGACTGGAAGCCCGAGGCGGTGGGTTTCTCGCTGAATTACCTGGCGCACATCCCCGAAGTGCTGGACCTGGCCAAAGAGACGCGGCGGCGGCGGCCGGAATGCCTGATCTTCGCGGGCGGGCACAGCGCTTCGTTTACGGCGCGGGAAATCCTGGATCATGCCGCGGGCGCGATGGATTGCGTGGTGCGGGGCGAAGGCGAAGGCGTGGCGCCGATGGTGCTGGATGCCGGGCGCGATGGAGCGCGGCTGCGGCGGGTTCCCGGCGTGGTCACCCCGGAGGGGGAGGGTCCCGCGCCGATGCTGCTCGATTCGCTGGACCACGTGCAGCCGGCCCGCGACCTGCTGGCCCGCCGCCGGAAGTACTTCATCGGTGTGCTGGACCCCTGCGCGTCCATCGAGTTCACCCGCGGTTGTCCCTGGGACTGCGTCTTTTGCAGCGCCTGGACCTTTTACGGCAAGAGCTACCGCAAGGTGAGCCCGGAAGTCGCCGCGGAGGACCTGGCCGCGGTGCGCGAGCCCGGCGTGTTCCTGGTGGACGACGTGGCCTTCGTCCAGCCCGAGCACGGCTACGCCATCGGCCGCCAGATCGAGCGCCGCCGCATCCGCAAGAAGTATTACCTGGAGACGCGCGGCGACGTGCTGCTGCGCAACAAGGAGGTCTTCCAGTACTGGAAGCGGCTGGGGTTGGAGTACATGTTCCTCGGCCTGGAAGCCATTGATGACGAGGGGCTGAAGCGCTTCCGCAAGCGCGTGTCGCTGGACAAGAACTTCGAAGCGCTGGAGTGCGCGCGTTCGCTGGGGCTGGTGGTGGCCATCAACATCATCGCCGACCCGGGCTGGGACGAGCAGCGCTTCGCCGTGGTGCGCGAGTGGGCCCTGGCGGTGCCCGAGGTGGTGAACCTCACCGTCAACACGCCCTACCCGGGGACGGAGACGTGGCTCACCGAATCGCGCAACTTCACCACGCGGGACTACCGCCTGTTCGACGTGCAGCACGCGGTGCTGCCGACCCGGCTTCCCCTGCCCCGCTTCTACGAGGAGTTGGTGGCCACCCAGGCCGTGCTCAACAAGAAGCACCTGGGCTTCAAGGCCCTGCGCCAGTCTTCCTTCCTGGCCGCCCGGTTTCTGGCTCAGGGCCAGACCAATTTCCTGCGCATGTTGTGGAGCTTCTCGAAACTGTTCAATCCCGAGCGGCAGCTCCGCGACCACCAGCGCGAAGTCAAATACGCCATCAGCCTCCCTTCCCATTCGGACCACTCCCGGCCCGACCCCAAGTCGCTCTTTGTCCACTTGCAGCCCGCGCCCACTCTGAAGCCGGCGGAGCCGGTGGCCGCGCACCCGGCGCCGGCCGCTCCGTCGCTCCAGCGCGCCGCGGCCGCCACGGCCGGCGCGGACTAGCCGCCCGCAGCCGATCCCAAGCGCGCCGCCGTCGCGATGCGAATCCGGAACAGGGGGGCCGTCCTTTGTCCTGGTTTGCCGGGCCCCGGAGGAATTTGGCTGCGCCCCCGTGGCGTTCGCACCCCGGGCACAGTAGCGCGAGCGCCCGCTACGGAGTCTGGCTGGTGGGGCCGCCGGCCCGGACGCGGGCCAGCAGCACTCCACCGATGACGAACAACAGGGTGACCGTGAGGATAGCGGCGCGCTGGTTGCCCCCCGTGAGGCGCGACACGCCGCCGAAGATCAGCGGGCCCAGCACCGCCGCCGACTTGCCGCACAACGAAAAGAAGCCGAAGAAGTCGCCTTCCCGCCCGCGCGGGATCAAGGTGGCCATGAAGGCACGCGATGCGGCTTGAATGGCGCCCAGGCCGCTTCCCGCCAGCAGCGCCACCATGAAGAACTGCATCTTGGTCTGCACGAAGAATGCGGCGATGGTCACCAGCGACCACTGCCCGAGCATCAGCATCACCACGCGCTTTGGACCCAGCGTATCGGTGGGCCGCGCCCAGAGAAAAGCCCCGGCCAGCGCCGATAGTTGCACCACCAGAAAGAGCCTGATGGACTCGGTATCGGTGAACCCCAGGGTCTGGGTGGCGAAGTTGGCGGCGAAGTACGTGACCGTATTTACGCCGTCCTCGAAGAAAAAGTAAGCCAGCAGGAAGCTGCGCAGCGCCGGCATCCGCAGGATCTCCGCCAGGGTGCGGCGGGTCTTGGCGATGCCGCCGCGGGCCGCGGCCAGCGGTCCCAGGCGCGCCGGGGCGTCCGCAGGAAGCCACAGGAAAGCCGGCAGGGCAAAGAACAGGAACGCCAGGGCGATGGCGGTCCATGCAGCGGGGTACAGCCCCTGGCGGACAAAGACCAGCGCGGCAAACAATCCCAGCGCGGAGCCCGCGTAACCGGTGCCGAAGCCCCAGCCGGAGACGCGCCCCTGCTGCTCGCGCGGGGCAATCTCCGGGAGATAGGCGTTATAGAAGACCAGCGCGCCTTCGAACATCACGTAGGAAATGACCGTAAGCAGGAAGCCGCGGACGATCATCCCCGGCTGCACGGTGGTGAAGAGTAGCACCGCGGCCACGCACGCCAGGGTATAGGCCACCAGCAGGCGCTTGCGCGCCCCGGCGTAGTCGGCGATGGCGCCCATGGGCGGCGAACTGAGCGCCACCAACAGCATGGACAGAGAAATGGCCCAGCCCCACCACAGGTCGCCCAGGCCCTGCTCGTTGCCGACAATGGTCCGCGAGTAGTACACCTGCCAGACCACCGCCGGCAACACCACATAAAAGGAGTTGGCGAAGTCGTAGAGGCACCAGCTCGCGATGACCCGGCGATTCATGGCCGACGTGGGGCGACTATACACCGAGCCTTCCCCGATTGGGAGTTTTGCGCGCAGCAGGCTACGGGGTGAGCGCACGGCGCGCGAAAGAGCGCTTTCCTGATTCCCGGACGTGTGCCACAATTCTGGGGCGCACGATGCCGTCCAAACCACAGCCGAGGCCCTGCACCCAGCCGTGAGCTCCCTCGACCCGAAGGGCAGCGAGTCCCGGCAACCCGCGGGGGCATGGTTTCTTTTCTCCCTCGTCGTCGCCCTGGGCATCCTGGCAGGCTGGATGGAGGCGGCCCAGCACATCGCCTTCCGTTCCAACCCGGGCATTCTCACCATCAACAAAGTACCGCCGGATGCGATCCTGTGGGTCGCTCCGGTGTTTTATGTCGCGCTGTTTCTTCCCACCGGGCTGGCGTGCTGGGGCCTCACCGCCGTGGTGCGGCGCTGGCAAGCCCCGGCGCTGTTGCTGGGGTGTTGCGCGTTTGTTTCCGCGTTTGGCCAGTTGACGCTGACCGGCGGCATCCACCGGTGGGGCGCCGTGGCGTTGGCACTGGGAGCGGCCGTGGCCCTGGTGCGGGGCGCAAGGGCGCGGCCGGGGGCCTTGCGGATACTGGGCCAGGCGGCGCCCGTGCTGGCCGTGGTGGTGGCGCTCATCTGGGCAGGCGCGGCGATTGCGCAGACCATCCGGGAGCGGAACGCCCTGGCGGGGTTGCCCGAGCCTGCGGCCCAGTCGCCCAATGTTCTGCTGATTGTGCTGGACACGGTGCGGGCGGACCACATGTCCCTCTACGGATACCCGCGAGCGACCACGCCCCAGCTGGATGCGTGGGCCAGGCGAGGGGTGACCTTCGACAACGCCTGGACCGTGTCGTCGTGGACGCTGCCCGCGCATGCTTCGATGCTGACGGGGCGTCCCGCCTATGAACACGGCGCGGACCGGGGCCGCGGACTCGATGGACGGTTCCCGCTGCTCTCGGAGTTCCTGCGGGACCGCGGCTATCGCACCGGCGGGTTTGTGGGCAACGCCATCTGGCTGGTGCCGGAGTACGGTTTTGACCGGGGCTTCGCCCGCTGGCGGGTCTATTCGCCCTGGAAGATCGCTGCGCGGACGGTCTTTGGAAGGCGGGCTTACAACATACTCTCCGACCGGCTGCGCCTGCACCATCTGCCGGTGCGCCGCATGGCCCCGGAGGTCAACGCGGATTTCCTGGATTGGTTGGATAACACTCCCCCGCGGCCGTTCTTCGCGCTGCTGAACTACATGGACGCGCACGACCCCTACTGGCCGCCCCCGCCCTACGACCGGAAATTCCAAGACCCGGCGCCCGGCAAGCCCGAACGGTACAAGAACCGGAGGCTGTTCGTCAGCGCCTACGACAACCTGATTTCCTACCTGGATGACCACGTGGATGCCATGCTGCGGGAACTGGAACAGCGCGGGCTGCTCTCCAACACGATCGTGATCATCACTTCCGATCACGGGGAGTCCCTCAGCGATCATGACCAGTTCCAGCACGGCGACAGCCTGTATCGCGAATTGTGCCGGGCCCCGTTCATTGTGCTGGCGCCGGGGGCCCCGGCGGGAACGCGCGTGGAGGCCTCCCTCAGCGTCCAGCAAATCCCCGCCACCGTGGCCGACCTGCTGGGCCAGCGCGAGCCCCCGCCTTTCCCCGGCCGCTCCTTCGCGCCGTTCCTGCGCGGGACGCCCGACGCGGCGCTGGGAGCGGACGAGACCGTACTGCTGGAGCTGAAGAAGATCGGCGGCGCCGTGGAAATGAAGTCGCTGGTGCGCGGCTCCTGGCAATACATCTGGAACGCCAGGGACGGCAGCGAAGAACTCTACGAGATGAAAACTGATCCGCGCGAACTGAACAACCTGGCTGCTGCGCCGGAACAGCAGGCGCGGATGGAGGAGTTCCGCGCACACCTGCGCAAGCTCTTCCCGGAACTCCCCATCGGGCGCCCGGTGACTTCGCCCCCGTGACGCCGGCCGAACGACTTTCCCTGACCAGCGGCTGTTGCAAAACCGTAGGGGCGGGTCTTCAGCACCGCCCGCGCCGTTGCTGGCTGTTGAATGCGCTGCTAGAGCGTGCCCTCAGTGGCCGCGCGGTGGAGCGGCCGGGTCTGAAGACCCGCCCCTGCGATTTTGCAACGAGTTCCAGAAAAACCGCGCGGCAGCCGGGCTAGGGCGCCCGGACCGTTACCACAGACTCGCCCGGTACAGATAGGGACAGGAGTTGCCCCGGCGGCAGCCGCCGTGGCGCAAGCTCTTCGCCGGGACCAGCGGCAGCGCTGCGGGAGACGTGGTATTCCCCGCCCGGCAAACCAATGACCGCCACCTCCACCGTGGCCGCCGTGGGGTTGAACAGGACCATCACCGGCCTGTCCTGCGCCGAGAGAAACCCCGCTGCTTGCACGGGCGAGTTCACCGAAGCGGTCAGGCCGACGCGCACCGCGCCCGGCCGCACATAACGCATGAACTGGCGGAGCGTCCAGTAGTACACCGGCTTCCACAGGCCCTGATAGTCCTTGCCGAAGAAGATGAAGCAGCTTCCGTTTCGCGCTTCGCTCTGCTCCTCGTCGGGGGCGGCGCGGGGACCGCGGCTGGGGGCCGGCTCGCGGTTGGGGTCTCCGAAGATGGAGTGCAGCTCCCAGGCGGAAGCGTCCGCGTAGAGCAGGTCGGCCATCAAGTTTTCGGCGAGATCGAGCGACTGGCGATGGTCCTCGCCGTTCCAGCGGTGGCGATTGCTGCGGCCTGCGGTGGACTGCTCGGTCTGCGCCACCGGCAACTGCAACACGCGCGACCACTGCGCCACCTGGGCGCGCCCTTCCCGCAGCGGCCGGTCGCCGGCCGTGGGATCGAAGTCGTAGCTATGGTAGGTGAGCAGTCCCAGGTACTGCTGGACGCGCGGCGTGGCGGCCAGGATGCCCATCCACTTGCTGACACTTTGCGGCGTGACCGTTTCCGGCGCGCCGATGCGCGTGGCGAATCCCTCGGCGCGCAGGCGGGCGCCCAGCCGCTCCGCAAAATGGGCCAGTTTGCCCGGCGACCACGGCTGGCCGCGAGACGCAGCCAGGTCCGGCTCGTTCTGGATCACCCAGTAGTCCACTTCCAGGCCCTGCCGGCGGAAATGGGTCAGCGCGGCGATGGCGAACTCGGCGTACTCCTCGGCATGATCACGGGTCAAGCTGGGGGCCCCGGCGCCCTTCGGCGCGTGGGTGATGGCTTTGACGGAAAAGACGAACCGCTCGCCGCGCTGCCGGAGCAGGTCGCGGGCCGGGAGAATCAGCTCGCGGGTGTAGGGGTCCACCTTGGAGAAATCGAAGCCCGCGGGGTTGAGGTCGAAGGGGTCGGCGTTGTCGTTCACCGGCTCGATCAAACTGGGAAACAGGGTGATGCGGAAGCGGTTCAGGCCCAGGTCGTTCACCACCTCGGCCAGCATCTGCTGTTCGAGCTCATCCGGCCAGGGAGTCTTGGGGCCGGCGCCGCCGTCAATCCAGTGCGCGTTGTTGAGGATGCCGCCCCAGCCTTCGATGGTCTGATAGCGCACGGAGGGATCGAAGGTGAGAATCACTTTTTCCACCCCTGCCCGGGAGCGCGGAGCAGGCGCGCAGCCGTGCAGCGCGGCGAAAGCTGCCAGCCCCGCCGTGAACATGGCCGCTCGCTTCATGGCGGAAGCAGAATAGCACGGGGCGCAGGGCCGTCCGGGCGGGCCCGCATGGTAAAATCCGCGCCCGCAACGGAGGCTCCCCATGACCAGACAGCGTGCGATTGCCACGGGCGCATTGTTCCTCGCCGCGGCGTTCCTGGCTCCTTGCGCGGCGGCGCAACAGAAAACGTACAAGCCCACCAAGGGCGTGCAGACTTTCGCGGTGCGCGAGCCGGTGCTGCGCGTCAAGCCCGGAGAAGTGGTCGAGACGGAGACGCTCTACGGCGGCTACTACGAGCGCGCCGGCGGCGAATGGCCCGGAGAAGTGGGGCCGTTCTTCATCGAAGGCGCCACCACCAACGACACCCTGGTGGTGAAGATCCTGCGGTTGCGCACCAACCGCGACCACGCCGTCTCCACGCACACCCCCGGCGGCATCAGCGCCATCGCCAGCGACCGCTACACCCGCATGCTCAACGAACCCATCCCGCGGCGGCGCTACGTCTGGCGGCTCACCAACAACGGCGCCACCGGCGTGCTCGACCTCACCGCATCCAGGAAGCGCATCGAAGTGCCGCTCAGCCCGATGCTGGGCCGCGTGGCCGTGGCCCCCGAAGGTGAAGAGGCCTGGGGCGGCCTGTGGCCCGGCAACTTTGGCGGCAATATGGACGCCAGCGACGTCCGCGAGGGCGCCACGGTGTACCTGCCGGTGTTTCACGATGGCGCGTATTTCTATTTCGGCGACGGGCATGCCCTGCAAGGCGACGGCGAAGTGTGCGGCTCGGGTCTCGAAACCACCATGGAAGTCACGTTTCAATTCGAGTTGATCAAGGGGAAGAAGATTGCTTGGCCGCGCATCGAAAACGACGAGCACATCATGACCGTGGGCAGCGTGCGGCCGCTCTCGGACGCGTTGCGCATCGCCGCGGTGGAAATGGTCGAGTGGCTGGTGGCCGACTACAAGCTGGAGAAGTGGGACGCCTACCAGGTGGTGTCGCAGCTCGCGCAAATGCGCGTCGCCAACATGGTGGATCCGAATTACTCCGTGGTGGTGAAGATGCCCAAGAAGTTCCTTCCCCAGCCCTAGTCCGGTGTCTCGGCTCGCAAGATGGGCAGCTTGCGAATTGTCGAGCAACAGAGCAAGAACATCCTCGCGGCTGCGCGGCATGTCGCGAAGCAGGACCACGCTCGGTTTTTCCACAGCAAGCATCGCGAGCAGCCAGGGAAAGTCCCATTCGGCCGTAACAACAATCCGCTGGCTGCCGAGCGCGAATCTGAGAATCACTCTTCATGCGCAAGCCCGAGCGAACGTACATGCTGGGCCTCGGGCCCGACCTTGCACAACTCGGACGCGATCGCGCAGAATCTCCCCCGGTTGGACTTCGAGCATTCGTTCCGGACCGTTCTCAGCGCACCAGGTGGTATTTGGTCTGCCGGCGCAGAGCCCATTCGATTTTCTCCCCGTTGAGCACGGCGTCTTCTTCCTGGCCGATCCACAGGTCCTGGCCGCCCCATTCCGGCACGGGCGTGCTGGCGCTGAGCTCGATGGAGAACCACGTATTGGGCAGCACCAGCACGTCGCCGCGGCCGGGGACCCCCTGCTGCCGGTCCCACAGGCCGATCAGCGGTCCCGCGCCGTGCCCGTGGTCGCCGATGGGGTGCGTGTACACGGACCCGGTGATGCCTTCCCGTTTCATAGCCGCAAGGGTGTCGGCCAAAATCTCGTTCCCGCTGCGGCCGGGGCGCATGCGTTCCATCAACAGGTCCTGCACGCGGTTGGCGTTTTCCAGCGCCCTGCGGATGCCCGCGGGCGCGTCGGTTTCGCCTTCGCGCAGGACGTAACCCATGTGCTGCGTGTCGGTGGCCAGGCCCAGCGCCACGATGCCGAAGTCCACGTGCAGCACGTCGCCGCGCTGGATCACCACGTTGTCCGTCTGGCCGATGGGCGAATCGGGCTTGATGCCCGCGCGCTGCACGCGCACGCTGGGATGGAACCACGTGCCCAGTCCCGCATCGAGCACCTGCTGGCGCAGCCACCAGACCAGGTCGGTGTTGCTGGTCACGCCGGGCTTGATCACTTCGTTCGAGAAGGCGCGCTCGATCAGGCTGTGGACGATCATCTGCATCTGGCGGTACCGCGGCAGCATCTCCGGCAGGCGCAGGGAGACGTATTCGAGGGCCAGGTTCTCGCTGCGGACGAAACGCGACACCCATTTGGGCCCCAGGGCGTCTTCGAGCGCTTCCCGCTCGCCCGCGGAGAGCCCGTCGCTGAAGGCGTGGGTGCGCGAAATGTTCACGCCGATGGTGGCGGGGTTGCGGTCCTCAATGAGCTTGCGCAGCAGCGCCCATTGCCCCTGGCCCCACAGCTCGCGGTTTTCCACTTCGGGGTCGCGGTACACAGTGTAGAGCCCGCCGTTCGAGCCGCCGCCGAGCGCCAGCCGCTCCACTCCCTTTTCTTCGCCGCGATCGAAGAAGACGTAAATCGTGCGCCGCCGCGCCGCGAACGTGGTGGGCGACACCAGGGAGAAAAACACCGGGTCCTCGTTGTACTCGCGGCAGATAATCAGCCACATCGAGACGCCGTGCTTGCGCAGCAGCGCGGGTAGGTTTCGCTCCAGCCGCAGCTTCAGCCATTCCTGCTGGACCCGGGCCTGTTCGCGCAGCAGGCCCATGGCCCGCGGGCCCGCAAGCTGCTCCACTTCGTTCGCTCCCGGCTTGGGCGCCACGCGTTGCGGGCGCAGCGGCGCCTGTCGCGTCGGCCGTTGCAGCTCCTGCGCGATACTGCTTCCGGTGGCAAGCAGGCTCGCAAATAGCACGGCCCCGCCAATCTTCATAAGGGTCATTTCTCGGCCTCCTGGCTTCCTTCGTTCCTGACTTCCGTCTGCTTCGCGCCGCCCATTATAATGACCGCGGCGTGTTCGCGCTCCCATGACCACGTTCTACATCGAGAACCACGGCTGCCGGGCTACGGCGGCCGACGCGGCGGCCATCGAGCAGCAATTGCTGGCGCAGGGCCTGGCGCGCGCAGACGGCCCAGCGCCCGCCGATGTTTTCGTCCTCAACACGTGCACAGTGACGGCCGCCGCCGATGCACAGGCGCGCGATGCTATCCGCAAGGCGCACCGCGCCAGCCCGGGCGCGCGCATTATCGTCACCGGCTGTTACGCCCAGCGCGCCCCGGAGGAACTGGCCCAGATCGCGGGCGTAACCCACGTCGTCGGCAATTCGCACCAGGCCCACATCGGCGCAGTGGCGCAGGCCGGCCTGCCTGCGCCTTCTTCTGGCTTGGTTGCAATTCAAGGGGCACAGCCAGGAGTGGCTGTGCCATCCCAGATTCTTGCCGGCGACATCTTTGCGCTGAAGACCGTCACGGTGGCACAGGCGCTCCTGCCTGTGGCGCAGGCTTCCTCTCCGAACAGGAAAGGCGCACAGCCAGGAGTGGCTGTGCCACCGGCGGATCACACTCGTCCTATCCTGAAGGTCCAGGACGGTTGCGACCACCGCTGCGCGTATTGCGTGATCCCGTTCGTGCGAGGGCGCAGCCGCAGCCTGGCTCCGCAGCAGGTTGTGGCTGAGGTCCGCCGGCTGGTGGAGGTGGGCGCGAAGGAGATTGTCCTGAGCGGGATTAACCTGGGCAGCTACGGGCGCGACCTGATGCCCCGCATGGAATTGCTGGAACTGCTGCAGCGCGTGCTGGACGAATCATCTCTCGACCGGGTGCGCCTGAGCTCGATCGAGCCCAGGGATGTGACGCAGGACCTGGCCGAACTGGTGGCGCGCGAACCGCGCCTGGCGCCGCACTTCCACGTGCCGTTGCAGTCGGGCGCCGACCGCATCCTGGCGGCGATGCACCGCTGGTACCGCGCCGAGCACTACGCGCGGCGCATCGAGGTCCTCCGCGAGCGCCTGCCGCACGCGGCCATCGGCGCCGACGTCATCGCCGGCTTTCCCGGCGAGACGGAAGAAGACCACCGCGCCACGGTGGCCCTGATCGAGCGCCTGCCGTTCACCTACCTGCACGTCTTTTCCTTCTCCCCACGGCCGGGCACGGAAGCCGCGCGCCTCATCGAGCAGGAGCGCGCCGCTGAAGTGCCGCCTCCCGTCATCCGGCAGCGTGCCCGGGAGCTACGCGCCCTTGCCGCGCAAAAGGCCGCCGCCTTTCGCGCCGCGCAAGCCGGGCGCACGCTCCGCGTCCTGACACTTCGCGCCCAGGGGGGCGACGAGCGCGGCGCCTACACTGAAGCCTTGAGCGGGAACTTCCTCACCCTGCGCGTGCCGGGCCGCCTGCCCGCCAACCAATGGAGAAACGAGCGGGCCGCGTTTCCCTTTTGATTCCTTCCGGCCTAGAATGACGGGCGCAAAGACCGATTGCGGACATGCGCCTGGACTTGACCGAAGAACAGAAGATGCTGCGCCAGACGGTGCGGGAGTTCGCCGCGGCGGAGGTGAAGCCGCTGGCGCGGCACCTGGACGAGACCGGCGAGTTCCCCCGCGAGACCTTTCGCAAGGCCGCGGACCTGGGCCTGACCGGCATCGCCATCCCCGACACCTACGGCGGCGCCGGCTTCGACCACGTCAGCTACACCATCGTGGTGGAAGAAATCTCCCGGGTGTGCGCCTCCACCGGCGTGATCCTCAGCGTGCAGAACTCGCTGTACTGCGATCCCATCTACCGCCTGGGCACGGACGAGCAGAAGAAGAAATTCCTGGCCCCCTACGCGCGCGGCGAAAAAATCGGCTGCTACGGGCTCACCGAGCCGCAAGCCGGCTCCAACGCCGCCGCTCTGCAAACCAAGGCCGTGCGCAAAGGCGACACCTACATCGTCAACGGCGCCAAGGCGTGGATCACCAACGGCGGCGCGGCGGACGCCTGCATCGTGTATGTCAACACCGACCCGGCCAAGGGCGAGAAGGGCATCACCGCCCTGGTGGTCGAGAAGGGCGCGCCGGGCTTCAAGGTGGGCAAGGAAGAAAAAAAACTGGGCATCAACGCCACGGCGTGCACGGAGCTGAGCTTCACCGAATGCGAAGTGCCCGTGGCCAACCGCATCGGCGCAGAGGGCGAAGGCTACAAGGTGGCGCTCTCGACGCTCGACGGCGGGCGCGTCGGCATCGCCGCGCAAGCCGTGGGCATCGCCCAGGGCGCGTTTGACGAAGCACTGTCTTATTCCCAGCAGCGCATGGCCTTCGGCCAGCCCATTTCCCAGTTCCAGGCCATCCAGTTCATGCTGGCGGACATGTCCACGGAGATCGAAGCGGCCCGCCTGCTGGCGCGCCGCGCGGCCTGGAAGCAGGACCAGGGCCAGCGCTTCTCGATGGAGGCGGCCATGGCCAAGCTCTTCGCCAGCGAGATGTCCACACGCGTGACGCACAAGGCCATTCAGGTGCACGGCGGCTACGGCTACAGCCGCGAATACCCCGTCGAGCGCATGTATCGCGACGCGCGCATCACCGAAATCTACGAAGGCACCAGCGAAATCCAGCGCCTGGTCATCGCCGCCTGGGCCCTCAAGTCCTACTGACCCGCCGGCTTCACGGATTCCGCAGGTTCTCCGGTATTCTGAGCACATGCTGCCCTTGGACGCAGGCGCGGAGTTCCATCCCGGGCGGGAGGAGGATTTTTTCGCGGCGATTCCCGCGCGCCCAGCGGTCTTCCGCGTGGAGATGCGAGGCACGTCCGCCGCGGACGATGCAGGGGCCGGTCTCCAGACCGGCCCGCCCGGCCAGCCCTGTCTCGCGCGCACCATGGATCCGCAAGCGCAGCCAGGAGGGGCTGCGCCACCGGAGGGCCAGCCGTACCTGGCGCGGACAGCGGACCTGCGGCGGCGCCTCGAACGGCTGCTGCGCGCGCCCGCGGAGCCTGCCAAGCGGCTGAACCTGCGCGCAGTGGCGGCGCGGGTGCAGTGGCGGGTGACGGCTTCACCCTTCGAGCAGGCGCTGGTGTACTACCAGCAGGCGCGGGCGCTTTTCCCGCGGCGCGCGCGCGACCTGGCGCGGGTGCGCCCGCCGGCCCTGCTCAAGGTCAATCTGACCAACGCTTACCCGCGCTGTTACGTCACCCGGCGCATCCTGGGCGACGGGGGATTCTACTTCGGCCCGTTCCCTTCGCGCCGCGCCGCCGATTCTTTCGCCAGCGAGTTCCTCAACCTCTACAAAATCCGCCGCTGCCAGATCCGGATCCGCCGCGACCCGTCCTTCCCCGGCTGCATTTATTCGGAGATGAAGATGTGCCTGGCGCCGTGCTTCGCCGGGTGCAGCCAAGAGGAATACGGCGCGGAGGTGGGCCGCGTGGTGACGTTTCTTGCATCTTCGGGCGCGTCGCACACCGGCGAACTCGAGCAGGAGCGCGCCGCGGCCAGCGAAGCGCTCGACTTCGAGCGCGCCGCCGCCGTGCACAAGAAGATCGAGAAGGTCGCGCATATCCTGCGCGGCCTGCCCGACCTGCCGCGCCGCATCGAGGAGCTCGATGCCGTGGTGCTCCAGCGGGCCGCGGAGGAAGGGACCATTGCGGCGTACGCGGTGCGCGCGGGCGGCATCGCCGACCCTTTCCTGCTGCGCTTTGGCGAACTGGCCAGTCAACCCAAGTCCGTCGAAGCCATCCTGCGGGAAGCGCTGGAGAATGAGCCCGCGCCTTTAGAACCACGGCTGACCAACGAGGAGCGCGCCGATCACCTCTCGCTGCTGGCGCGGTGGTTCTACTCGAATCCGCGCGCAGGCGAGGTTTTCTTCCGCGAGGCAGGGCGCGGCGGCGCGCGCCGGGCCTGGCCCTATCGCCGCATTCTGCGCGCTTGCTCCCGCGTGCTGGCCGGCGAACAACGCGAGCTGCCCCTGGAAAAACCAGGGGGGCGCGACGCCAATTAGTTGTTTGCCAAGAGCTCAGCGCCGGGAGCGCGGGAAGCCGAGGGCGATCAGGGCGCGTGCGCAGGCGGGGAAGAAGCCGATGGGTTCGAGCAGGCGGTTCATCCACCCGGTGGTGACGCAGTAAGCCGCGGTGTGCGGCGGCGCGTGGTGGCTCGCGTGGTGCCCGGGCCGCAGAATGAGACCGTGGCGTTGCAGCCATTGCGCGAAGCGCGGGGCCTCGCGGTCGTGGGCCCAGCGGTGGAATTGGTTGGTTGCGAAAACGCCCAGGGTGAAGAACAGCAGGGTGGCGTGCGCGAAGATTGAGGCCCCGCTCCCTGGCGCCGGGCCGCCCAGCCCGGCCGCCGCGCCCAGCAGCGGGACCAGCGCCAGGCAGTTGTTGCCGTTCAGCTCGAGGAAGCCGTGGCCGGTCATGGCCTCGGGCGCGCGGTGGTGCTCGCGGAACGAAGCAATCACCAGCCGCCCGACGAGCGGCGTATCCTCCTCGAAGAAGGTGTCGCAGAACCAGTGCGCCACGCCGGAGGCGAAATCGGACAGCAGATAACCAATCGGGGCGGCCGCAGCCAGCATGGCCCAGGCCAGCGGCGAGCGAAGCGCGGAGACCACACGCCCGGCCAGGAGCAGCAGCAGAGCGGCAAACAACACGACGCCGCAGGCCTCCACCGCAGGAATCCAACGTTGCCGTTTGAGCCTGATCATGCAGCCTCACCGGGTATCTTAGCAGCGCCCCGCGGCCCGCGCGGGCCGCTTGCAGCATACGGCGGGGAAGGCCCTCCTACGGGAGCGAGGGGAGCACGATCTCGGCGATTTCGTTGGCGGCCCGGGTGGTGGGGCCGCCGGAGCGGTTGGTCATCACGGCGATGATCAGGTTCTTCTCCGGCCAATAACAGAGCACGGTGCTGGTGCCGGCTTGTCCGCCGGTGTGCAGCACCTGTTTCCAGTTGCGGTTGGGCATGGTGGCCACGTTCCAGCCCAGGCCGTAGGCGGTTTCTTTTCCATCTTTGGTCTTGCCGCGTGCCCACATCCCTTCGCGCGTCTCGGGCTTGAGCAGCGCGCCCTTCTGGTAGGCGAAGATGAAACGCACCAGGTCTTCCGCGGTGGAAACCAGGCCGCCGCCGGGGACTTTCATGCTGGTGTCGTGGAGCGGCGCGTTGTAGAGCTCGCCGGCGCGCACCTGCGTCCTGGCCGCCGCGGGCAGGGACGCAGCCGTTTGCGGGTCGAGCTGGACGTAACCGCGGGCGCGGTCCGGGATGATGGCGAAGTGGTTGTCCTGCATGGTGCGGGTCATGCCCGCGGGCGCCCAGACTTTCTCCTGCAAGTACTGCACGTAGGGCATCCCCGACGCGCCCTCGATGGCGCACCCCAGCACGCTGTAGGCGTAGGTGGAGTAGGTGAAGCGCGTCCCCGGCTCGTGCTTGAGCGCGTCGTCTTTGAACAGCCTCAGCGAATCGGCGATGGCGTAGAAGTGCTCGGTGCCCGCGGATTCGCCCGGCTTATCGTAATGGCGGATGCCGCTCTGGTGCGAGAGCAGCAGCCGCGCGGTGATGGGCCAGGGTTTCTCCGGGAAGGCGGGGCAGTATTTCTGGATGGGCGCGTCCAAGTCAATCTTGCCCGCTTCGACAAGCTGCATCACCGCAGTGGCGGTCATGGTCTTGGCAATCGAAGCGGTGCGGAACACGGTGGTGGTTTTCACCGGGACGCCGTTCTCCAGGTCGGCCATGCCGAAGGCCTTCGAGTAACGGATTTGCCCCTCCACGCCGATGGCCACGGTCATGCCGGGGAGTTTCAGCGCGGCCATGCGCATGGCGATTACGTCGTCAATGTTCTTGGCAACGTCGGCGGGCAGGCCGCTCTGCTGCGCGAAGGCGGGAGCGGAGAGCAGAATCGCGGCGCTGAGACTGAGAAACGACCGGCGGTGCATGGAGCCTCCTCTTGAATCCGCAGGAGCTACTGCAAGAATCGGGCGGAGCTGACAGGTGTCAACTGTCAGCGCCCTTCGATTTGGCAACAAGTTCTAGCCATTCGGTATTCACGTCCGCAGCGAATGTCGGCGCCGGTGCTACTCGTGCCGCAGGGCCACCAGCGGGTCCACCTGCGTGGCCCGCCGCGCCGGGACATAGGACGCGGCGGCCGCCACCGCCAGCAGCAACCCGGCGACGGCAGCGAAGGTCACCGGATCCGTCGGGCTGGTGCTGAAGAGCATCCGCGTAATCAAGCGCGTCAACCCGAAAGCGCCGGCCAGTCCCAGCACAACTCCGAGCGCGGTCAGCTTCAACCCGTGCCGCAGCATCAGCCCGAGGACGTCGCCGGCCTGCGCGCCCAGCGCCATGCGCACGCCGATTTCGTGCGTGCGTTGCGTCACCGCGTAGGCCATCACTCCATACAGTCCCACGGCGGCCAGCGCCAGCGCCAGCCCCGAATACGCGCCCAGCAGTTGCGAGACGAAGCGCTGGAAGCCGGTCGAGCGCTCCACCAGCGACTCCTGCGTGCGGATTTTCCACACCGGCTGCTCGCGGTCCACGCTCCACAGCGTGGCGCGCACGGTAGCGGCCAGGGCCATCGGGTCGCCTTCGGTGCGCACGGCCAGGGTGTTAAAGATGTTCGGGTTCTGCGCCTGCGCGCCAAACACGTACGGCAGGTCGTCTTCGTTAGGCGCGTACTGCTTGATGTCGCCCACCACGCCGATCACTTCCCCTTCCACCGGCGGGTTGACGGCGAAGCGCACGCGCTTGCCGATGGGATCCTCGCCCGGCCAGTTCAGGTCGGCGAAGCGCTTGCTCACCACGATCACCCGCGGCGATTCGGCCGTGTCGCGCGCCTCGAAGACGCGCCCGCGCAGCACCGGGATGCCCATGGTGGCGAAGGTGTAGAAGTCCGCGGTGTTCGATCGCGCGCGCGGCAGATTGTCCGGGGGCGCGGGCTTGCCGGGCAAGTCGTAGGGCACGGTCGAGCCGTTGCCGCTGAAGGGCAACGCGCGAATCACGGTGGCGGCGCGGACGCCGGGCAGCGCGCGGATGCGTTCCACTACCTGGCGGTGGAACTCCCACTGCTGCGCCCCTTGCGGATACTTGTTGGCGGGCAGGCGGTACTCCATCGTGAGCAGGTTCTGCGCGTCGAAGCCGGGGTCCACCTGCGTCAGCGCGCGCAGGCTGCGCAGCAGCAGGCCCGCGCCAACCAGCAGGATGAGCGCCAGCGCCACCTGCGAAACGACCAGCGCCGCGCGCAGTCGCGTGCGCACGCCCGCGCCGCCGTCGCTGCGCCCGCCCTCCTTGAGCGTTTCGATCAGGTTGGGCCGGGAGAAGCGCAGCGCGGGGACCAGGCCGAAGAGCGCCGCGGTCAGTGCGGTCAGCGCCAGCGAGTAACCCAGCACAGTCATGTCGAGGCGCGCCACCAACCCGCCCGGCAGGCCGTCCGGCGAAGCCGCGACCAGGGCGCCCATACCCCAGTAGCCCACCAGCAGACCCAGCGCGCACCCCGCCAGCCACAGCAGCCCTGTCTCCGTCAGCAGTTGCCGCACCAGGCGCGCGCGAGCGGCGCCCAGCGCGACCCGCGTGGCCAGTTCGCGTTGCCGCGCGGCGGCGCGCGCCAGCATCAGGTTGGCCACATTGGCGCAGGCGATCAGCAGCACCAGTCCCACGGCGCTCAGCAGCACCAGCAGCGGCAAGCGCGCCTCGCCCACCACCTCGTCGCGCAAGCGCGAAACTTCCGCGCGGCGCTCGTTCGACTCCGGAAACTGCTTGGCCAGCGCGCTGACCAGCGTGTTCAGCTCCGCCTGCGCCTGCTCCAGGCTCACCCCCGCGCGGACGCGCATGATGGGGGCGGTCATCCCTGCGGCGCGGCTGTTGGCCTGGCCCTGCGCCAGCATGCTGCGGTAGGGCGGCCAGGTGTGATGCGGCATCCACACTTCGATTTCATCGTAGGGGAAGCGGAAGCCCGCCGGCATTACACCGGCCACGGTGAAAGGCTCGTTGTTCAGCACCATGGCCTTGCCGAGGATGGACGGGTCGCTGCCGAAGAGGCTCTGCCAGGTCTCGTGCTGGAGGATGCATACGCGCTCGGCGCCTTCCGCATCATCCTTACCGGCCAGGAACGGCCGCCCCAGCGCCGGCTTCACCTGCAACACATCGAAGAACGTGTCCGAGACGAACCCGCCGCGAACGCGCGTGGGTTCATCGCGCCCGGTCAGGTTGACGCTCTGCGGCACGAATGCCGCCGCGCCCTCGAACGACTTGGCCGCGGCCAGGTCGTGAAACGCCGGCTTGGAGAAATACACGTAGCGGCCCTGCGCGTTCACGCCGATTACGCTCACCAGCCGCTCCGAATCCGGCAGCGGCAGCGGCTGGATCAGCAGGCGGTTCACCACGCTGAAGATGGCCGTGTTGGCGCCGATGCCCAGCGCCAGCGTGGCCACCCCCACCAGTGTGAACGCCGGGGCCTTGGCCAGCATGCGCGCCCCATAGCGAATGTCGTTCCAGATGGTTTCGATCATGCCGTCCCCCTTCCGCTCCGATCCTTTCGGGCGCCGGCCGCGCGGGCCGCTCGAAAAACGCAGCCGCAAAGCCACCACCCCGGCGTGCAGGCACAACCACGCTGCGGCGCGCAGCCATCCGCGTGCCCGGCGCTGCTCGCCCCACTCCTCGATCAGGTCGCCCACCACGGACTCGCGCTGCTCCGGCGCCAGCGCCCGCTCCAGCAAGCGAATCGCCAGCCGCGGCGGCGCTTCCTTGGCCCTCATGCTTTGCCCCCCTTAGGAACCCCTCAGGCTCTGCTCCCGTTAGGAGATTTCCTGGCATTTTCTGCAAAATGCAGATCCCTCGCTTCGCTCGGGATGACAGTCAAAAGCGTTTTCTCAACAAGCTGTTCAACAACTCTTACCGACTCCGCGCGTCTTGAATTTTGACTTCTGAAATTGTGAATCTTGAATTTATGATTCCTCATCCTGCTGCTGCCCTCGCGCCGGATCACGTCTCCCTCCGCGCCGGCTCCAGCCCTTCCCACATCCGCCGCAGCGCCGCCCACGACTGGCGCAGCGCGGTCACGCCGGCCGGGCGCACCTTGTAATACCGTTTGGCACGGCCGCCGCGCTCCGGCGTGGGGTCGGCCATCCACGATTCTACGTAGCCCTTCTCCTCCAGCCGCTCGAGGGTCACGTAGAGCGCGCCGCGGGTCACGGAGCGGCGGGTGCGCCGGGCAATCTCCCGGCGGATGGGGACGGCGTAGGCCGCCCCGTCCAGGCGCAGCACCGCCAGCAGCGCCACCTGCTCGAACTCTCCGAGAAAGTCTTTGCCCGCCATAATGCTTACAATGTAGTCCTAATCCTATATACGTGGCAAACCGGAAAAGGTTTCGTGCACAGGCATTCCTGCCGGTCCCGGCCTTGCACGCATAGAAGCGGCCTGTCTCACCGCGAGGCGGGTTTACGTGGTACGGGCGGGCCAGCAGGAGTCCCCGTCCTCGGCGGGTACGTGAGCCGCCGCTGGTTGGAGCCGTCAGCGTCCATCACGAAGATCTCGGCATTGCCGTTGAGGTGGGAGACGTACACGATGCGCTTCCCGTCCGGCGACCAGAAGGGCGCGCGCTCGATCGCGCTGTTGTTGGTCAGCCGCAGCGCCCTCGAGCCGTCCGCGTTCATGCGGTACACCTCGGGGTTGCCATCGCGGTCGGAGGTGAACGCTATGTACTTCCCGTCCGGCGACCACGAACCGCTGGTATCGTCAGATGTGGTTTCGGCGATGCGGCGCACAGCAGAGCCGTCGGCGTTCATCGAGTAGAGCTGGTTCTTGCCGGTGCGGTCCGAGAAAAAGATGAGGCGGCGGCCGTCGCGCGACCAGTTGGGCGCCTGGTTGCTCGAAGCGTCGAGGGTGATTTGTTTCAGGCCGGAGCCGTCGGCGTTCATCACGAAAATGTGCCACTGGAAGGGCGGCTCGAGCGTTGCCGAGCGCTGGAAGGCGATGCGCCGCCCGTCCGGGCTGAACACGGGCACGCCGCTGAAGCCGGGCATCGTGGTCAGGCGCCGCACGTTCGAGCCGTCCGCGTCCATCACGTAGATGAGCGTATCGCGCCCGCCGCGCGGCGACTGGAAGACAATCCGCTTGTCGTCCGGCGAGAAGTAGGGATGGGCGTCGCGGCCCGGCTCGCGCGTCAGTCGCACCGGGTTCGAGCCGTCGGCGCTCATCACGTAGATTTCCGGGTCGCCGTCCCGGTCCGAAGTAAACGCGGCCTTTTCCCCGTCGTGGGAGAATTGCGCGAACATGTTGTTCGGGGCGCGTGGCGCTTCTTGGGCGCGGCTCGCGGATGCGGCCGGCAGGAAAAGCGCCGCCACGGACAGAGACACGCCTCGCACAACACGCATGCCGATTGGACGCGCAGGGCGGCGGTAACCTTCGCTGGCTGTCAGCACGGCTTGAGCCCTACCCGATGCCCTTTGCCTTTTGGCCTCTCCCTGGGGAATGCCAGTCCCTGCGGATTTGCGGTATGATAGGAAATTGGCCGCGAATGTTGCGGCGCATTGGGGACTCACAGCGAAAGGGAACCCGGACGCATGGCTACACTGACCCAGACCCCTCCCGTCGAACGCCGCAAGCACCAGCGCGAAGTGCTGGACCGCGCCGTGGTCCGCTTCTGCGGCGACTCCGGCGACGGCATGCAGATTACCGGCAGCCAGTTCACCAATACGGCCGCGCTTTACGGCAACGACCTGGCCACCTTCCCCGCCTTCCCCGCCGAGATCCGCGCTCCCGCCGGCACGCTCCCCGGCGTCAGCGGCTTCCAGGTGCATTTCTCCTCCACTGACGTCTTCACCCCAGGCGACGCGGTGGACGCCCTGGTGGCCATGAATCCGGCCGCGCTGAAGATGAACGTCGCCGACCTGAAGCCCAACGGCATCCTGATCGTCAACGTGGACAACTTCAAAGAGGGCGACCTGAAGAAGGCGCAGATGACCTCGAACCCGCTCGAGGATCACACGCTGGACGCCTACCGCCTCTTCTCCGTGGACCTGACCAAGCTGACCCGCGCCGCGCTGCAAGACCTGGGTCTGGACGCCAAGTCCATGGACCGCTGCAAGAACTTCTTCGCCCTGGGCATGTGCTACTGGCTGTACAACCGGCCCATGGACGCCACCTTCCGCTGGCTCGACGACAAGTTCGGCAAGAAGCCCATCCTGGCCGAAGCCAACAAGCTGGCCATGAAGGCCGGCTACTCCTACTGCGAAGCCACCGAGGCTTTCCAGATCAGCTACGAGATTCCCCCGGCCCAGCTCTCGCCCGGCACGTACCGCAACATCAGCGGCAATACCGCGCTGGCCCTGGGCTTTGTGGCCGCGTCGCAGCAGGCCGGGATTCCGCTCTTCCTCGGCTCGTACCCCATCACGCCCGCGTCGGATATCCTGCACGAGCTTTCGATGTACAAGGACTTCGGCGTGATGACCTTCCAGGCCGAAGACGAGATCGCCGCCGTCACCTCAGCCATCGGCGCGGCCTACGGCGGCTCGCTGGCCATCACCACTACGTCCGGCCCGGGCATGGCGCTAAAAACCGAAGCCATGGGCTTGGCCGTGGCCACCGAGTTGCCGCTGGTGGTGTGCGACATCCAGCGCGGCGGCCCCTCCACCGGCCTGCCCACCAAAACCGAACAGGCCGACCTGCTGCAAGCCCTCTTCGGCCGCAACTCCGAAGCGCCCATCCCCGTGCTGGCCGCGGCCACTCCCGGTGACTGCTTCTGGATCGCCCTCGAAGCCAGCCGCATCGCGCTGAAGTACATGGTCCCGGTGATTGTGCTCAGCGACGGTTATCTCGCCAACGGCGCGGAGCCCTGGCGCATCCCCCAGGTCGAAGACCTGCCGAAGTTCCCCGTGCGCTTCGAGACCCAGGCGGAAGGCTTCCTGCCGTACAAGCGCGACCCGGAAACGCTTTCACGCCCCTGGGCCGTCCCCGGCACGCCGGGCCTCGAGCACCGCATCGGCGGGCTGGAGAAGCAGGACGTCACCGGCAATGTGAACTACGAGCCGCTCAATCACGAGAAAATGTGCCGTCTGCGCGCGGCCAAAGTGGCCGCCATCGTCCAGGACGTGCCCGACGTGGTTCCCGCGGGCGATTCCTCCGGCGACCTGCTCATCGTCGCCTGGGGCTCCACCTCCGGCGCCATCACCGCGGCGCTCAACGTCCAGCGCGCCAAGGGCCGCAAGATCGGCCACGTCCACCTGCGCCACCTGAACCCGCTGCCGAAGAACCTCGGCGAGACCATGCAGCGCTACAAGAAGGTCCTGGTCCCGGAGATGAACCTGGGCCAGCTCGTCTGGGTGCTGCGCGCCAAATACTTGGTGGACGCGGTGGGCTACAGCAAAATCCAGGGCAAGCCCTTCAAGCAGTCCGAGATCGAAGCCAAGATCGAAGAGATGCTGGGCGTCGGCCCCGCCGTTCCCGCGATGGACATCCGCGCGCGCATGCCGGCGGCTTCCGGCGCAAGTGAAGGATAGGTCCCGGGTGCTAGGTGCTGGGTGCTGGGAACTCAGAACGCGGAACTACAAACTCAGAACGCGGAATCCGGCGCCGGTTGACGGCTGTCGTCAGCCGGCAACGGTCAGCTTACAGCCTCTTGTGGTTTTCTCGGTTCTGAGTTCAGCGTTCTGCGTTCATAGTTCTGGGTTCTGACCTGGCGCCTAGCAGCTTGTTGAAAAACCCCGAAGGTTGTCATTCCGAGCCGCCGCAGGCGGGCGAGGAATCTGCTGGGATTCCCTGCAAGGTGCAGATCCCTGGCTTCGGTCGGGATGACAGTCCAGAGCGTTTTTCAACAAGCTGCTAGAACCCAGCACCCAGCGCCTGAATTTCAGGAGCAATCATGGCCACAGCCACATTGCCGAATTACACGAAGAAAGACTTCCAGACCGACCAGGAAGTGCGCTGGTGTCCCGGCTGCGGCGACTACGCCATCCTGTCCGCGGTGCAGTCCATTTTCCCCGAGTTGGGCATCCCCAAGGAGAAGTTCGTGGTGGTCAGCGGCATCGGCTGTTCCAGCCGCTTCCCCTATTACATGAACACCTTCGGCTTCCACGGGATTCACGGGCGCGCCCCGGCCATTGCCACGGGGTTGAAGGTGGCCCACCCGGAATTGGAAGTGTGGGTGGCCACCGGCGACGGCGACGCGCTCTCCATCGGCGGCAACCACACCATCCATATGCTGCGCCGCAACGTCGGGCTGAAGGTGCTGCTTTTCAACAACCGCATCTACGGCCTGACCAAGGGGCAGTACTCGCCCACCTCCGAACTCGGCAAGAAGGCCAAGTCCACCCCCTTCGGTTCCGCCGACCGCCCGTTCAACGTGCTCTCCCTGGCCCTGGGCGCGGAGGCCACCTTCGTCGCGCGCACCGTGGACGTCTTCCAGCAGCACGAGCGCGAAATCCTGAAGCGCGCCGCCGCGCACAAGGGCACCGCGTTCCTCGAGATTCTCCAGAACTGCAACATCTTCAACGACGGCGCCTGGGAGTCGCTCACCGAAAAAGAAGTCCGCAGCGATCACACCATCGAATTAAAGCACGGCCAGCCCCTCATCTTCGGTAAGAACCGCGATAAGGGCATCCGCATCAAGGGCCTGAACCTCGAAGTGGTGCAGCTCGGCAACGGCGCCAGCGAAAAAGACCTGCTGGTCCACGACGAGCATCACCCCAACCCGGCCTACGCCTTCCTGCTCTCACGCATGGAGATGCTCCCCGGCTTCCCCACCCCGCTCGGCGTGCTTCGCGCCATTGACGACACGCCCTACGAGCAACGCACCGCCGCGCAAATCCAGGACGTGCAGGCCAGGCGCGGCCGCGGCGACTTGGCCAGCCTGCTCACCGCCGGCGACACCTGGGAAGTCAAGTAGCACAGGCTTGTAGCCTGTGCTCCGCTTCCATCGCGGCCCAATCCTACCCTTCTGTAGGACAGCCCTCCAGGTCTGTCCTCTGACAAATCGCCGAGCCTGCTGCCAATCGGCGGCCGGTTGGGGCTATCATCGCAATCGAAAGTCATGGCCAGACGGCGAAAGAGCAAGCGCGCGGTCAACTGGGCCGGCTTCCGCAAAGCCGCTCCCAAGCTGGCGCGGCTGGCGCAGAAGCTCTTCGACAAGAGCGGCGTGATCCTGCTGGGCACGGTGCGCCGGGACGGCTCGCCGCGCATCAGCCCGGTCGAGTTCCTGCTGCTCGACGGCGAGATGTACCTGGGCATGATGTGGCGGTCGCTGAAGGCCGCCGACCTGCTGCGCGACCCGCGCTGCGCCGTCCACAGCAGCGTGGCCGACCGCCACGCCAAAGACGGCGAGTTCAAGCTGCACGGCCGCGCCCGCTCAATCACTGACCCGGCCACGCGCCAACGCTACGGCGCCGGCCTCTATAAGAAAATCGGCTGGAACCCGGAAGGAATGAAGTATCACCTCTTTGCCGTAGACGCTTCCAGCGCCGCCTTCTTCCGCAACAAAAAGACGGCCCGCCTGGTCACCCACTGGCGCCTGGGAGAAAAGACCCGCACCTACGAGCAAGGCATCGAGTAACTCGCCTCGAACTGGCTGCGAGACCGTAGGGGCGGCCCGGCGGGTCGCCCGTTCGTCACCGCGCTTCGGAATAGGGCGACCCACCGGGTCGCCCCTGCGGTTTTGCAGCACCCCTAGTTGGGCCGCGGCTTCTCGAAGATGATCAGATAGTCGTAGTTGTCCCCGGCCGTGTGCCGCGCGAAATCGCCCGCGAACCACTTCAGCCGCAGGCCGTGCCGCGCTACTTCCTCAATCACCAGCTCAGCCGGTATTTCGTGACGGGTGTGGTAGTCCGTGCGAGGAAGTCTCATAGCCGCTGTCTTGTCAAGGATCCCCAGGCGCCCGCCGGGCTTGAGCGCGCGGGCGATGGCCGCGAGCATAGCGTCGAACTGGCGGAACTCGTGGTAGGCGTCCACGATGAGGGCGGCGTCGAGCGAATCGGCGGGCAGCCTGGGATCATCCTCCGAGCCGCGCACCGCCTCCACTTGCGTCCATCCTTCCTTCTGCGCTCGTTCACGCAGCTTGGCCAACGCGGCGTCGTCAATGTCCCCGGCATAGACCTTGCCCGCGGCGCCCACGCGGGCGGCAAGGTGCGCGGTAAAGTATCCTTCCCCGCTGCCAATATCGGCGACGAGCGACCCGGGCTTGACGCCAAGCCGGTCCAGCACTTCGAGCGGCCGCTGCCAAGCGTCGCGGGCCTGCCGCGGCGGGCCGTCCACCGGCCACGCCAGCGCCTCGACGAGTACGGCTTCAAGTTTTTGCGCGGATTCCGGCCGGGCGAAGATGCGCCCCGCGCGGTCCAGCACATAGAACGACGGTGTGCCCTCCACACGATACTTCTGCGCGAACTCGCCCGCGAATCCCTTGCCGTCGGCGACTTGCGGCCACGGGAGTTTGTGTTTCTTGATGGCCCGGTCAGCGGCCTTCACCGCTTCGTCCACGGAAACGCCCAGGAACGCCGCGCCCTGCGGGCCATATTTCTCGTGGAGCTTGCTGAGTTGAGGAAACTCCTCAACGCACACCTTTCAAGTGCTGGACCAGAAGATCAACGCCACGGCCTGCCCGCGAAACCCCGCCAGCGTCACCGCCTTTCCTGCGCGCGTTCGGGCGGCCACCTCCGGGGCGGCCTTGCCCAGGCCCAGGTTAGACATTTCATAAAGGAGGTTGGCGGCCTCCTGGGCTTGCGGGGCGGCCGGGTAATCGCGCCGCAGTTTCTCGAACGCAGCAGCGGCCCCCGCGGCGTCGCCCTGTTGGCGAAGCGCGCGGCCCCGCGCAAAGAGCGCGGCCGCCTGCGCTTTGGGGCTCATGCTGTTTTGAGCCAGCCAATCGAGCTTGCGCAACAGGTAGCCGTAGTCTTTGCGCAGGTTGGCTGCTTCCAGGAGAAAATTCGGCAGACGCTCCCACCCTGGGTCGCTGGCTTCCAGCGATTCGGCGAGCGACTCCACCTCCGCGAACCGCTCGGCATGCACCAGCAGGTGGATGGCTTCAGCAGCGGCCAATCCGGCCGCGTCCGTCCCCGGGTTCCTCTGCCGGTAATCCCACAGCGCCGCGCTCCATTTCCTCGCGGGGTGGTCGTCGGCCCCGGCCTTGCCGCCCGCGTTCCGAAACGCGGCGATTTCGCCCTGTGCTTGTTCCAGGGTCTTGCGGACTTCGGCAGTGGCCGGCTCCGTAGCCGGGCGCTCCTGGTTCCAGCCTGTGCTTGCGCTAAGCAGAATGAAAACCGCAATGATCCTGCTCCTCCGATTCATGGGCCCTCCTTCTGTGTTTGGTAGCAGCCGAGGCCGTCAGCGTCAACGGTCGTGATGTGAATTGGCGGTGAATTCTGTATGGAGCGGCTTCGCGCCGCCGGAAACCACCCCAGGGAGCGCCAAAAAGGTCTCCGGCGGCGTCCAAGTGGTAGAGATTCGCCGCGGAGGTGTCGTATGACTTCGGGCCAGGGCTATCGCTTCGACGCTTTCACATTGGACTGCGATTCCGGGGAACTGCGCCGGGACGGGGTGCGCGTGCCCTTGCAGGAGAAGCCGCTGCAAGTGCTGCTCCTGCTGCTGGAGAACGCGGGTAAGCTGGTCACGCGAGAAGAACTGCGCCACCGCCTGTGGCCCGCGGATACCTTTGTGGACTTCGACCGCAACGTGAACACCGCGGTGAAGAAGCTGCGCGCTGCCCTGAGCGACTCCGCAGAACAGCCGCAATTCGTCGAGACCGTTCCCCGGCGCGGCTACCGCTTCCTGGGCAGTGTACAGATGGCCGGGCCGCGCTCCCCGTTTGCGGAGGAGCCGCGCGCTGCCGTCACCGGCCCGCCGGGAGCAGCGCACTCGTCGCGCGGCCCGGCGCGCCTGAGTCGAGGATTCCTGGCCCCGGCGGCCCTGGCCGCGTGCCTGGCGCTAGCCTTGACGATGGCCGGCGGGTCGTTCCCCTCCGCGCCGGTTCACACCGCCGGCGCGGACTGCCCGCCACGCGTGACCCTGGCCGTACTCAGCTTCCAGCACGAGCACCAGAACGACCGGCGCACTGACCAGCGCATTCTGTCTTTTGCGGCGGGGCTGACCGACGAACTGGCCGGCCAACTCGGCCGTACCGGCGAAGGCGCCCTGGCGGTAATCTCTGGCCGCGCTGTTCAAAAGTACGAGTGCTCCAATAAGGACGTGCGCGAGATCGGCCGCGCCCTCGGCGCGCAATTCGTCCTCGAAGGCAAAGTGCGCCGCGAGAAAGATGGCCTGCGCGTCTTCGCCCGGCTGGTGGACGCCCGCGACCAGACCCTCGTCCTGAGCGATTCCTTCGACGTGCCCAAGGGAGCCGCGGACGCGGCCCCCGCCGCCATCGCGGCGCAACTGGCCCGCTCCCTCGCCCTCTGCCTGCGGCCTCCCCCGCCCGGGCCCGCCACCGCGCGCGCCGGATTCTGAACCCGCGGGCAGTCTCTTCAAACCTTCCCTGCCATTCCGATTGCCGCACCTTGAAGCTGGGCTGTAGGGTGCGCAGCCCCCCTGGGGCTGCGCTCATCCGTCTCATCCGTGTTCATCTGTGTTCCAGAAGAGCCGGCGCCGGAAGCAGCTTCAATTGGGCAGGAGGGCCAGGGCCTGCTCGCGGGCGGCGGCGAATTCTTCGCGCAGGCGCTGCGGCACGGGCTCCGCGGGCGGCAGGCGCAGCGCCGCGAAATTCCGATAGGCGCCGTGCTGCGTAATGCGAAAGTCGAGGTGCGGTCCGGTGGCCAGGCCGGTGGCCCCGACCTTGCCGATGATTTCGCCTTGCGCGACGCGCGCGCCGGGGCGCGCCAGGATGCGCGAGAGGTGCAGGTACATCGTCTCGTAGCCATTCGAGTGGCGCAGGCGCACCATGTTGCCGCTGCCGCCGTTGCGTCCCGCGAACACCACGCGCCCGTCGCCGATGGCCTGCACCGGGGCGCCGTACGGCGCGCCGTAGTCAATTCCCAGGTGCGGTCGATGAGTCTTCAGGATGGGGTGGAAGCGGCTGCGGCTGAATCGTGACGTCACCGGCGCGCTGAACTTCAGCGGCGAACGCAGGAAGGCCTTTTGCAGCGACGAGCCGTCCGGCGCGTAGTACGCCGGGTTGCCGCGCGCGTCGTGGAAGAGCACCGCGCGATAGGGCCGCCCCGCGTTGACGTACTCGGCGGCCAGGATGCGCGCGTAACGCACCGCCCCGCCATCATAAGTCTTCTTCTCTACGGCCACCCGGAAGGTGTCGCCCGCCCGCGGGTCGGTGTGGAAGTCCAGGTCCCAGCCGAAGATGTTGGCCAGCTCAATGGCCAGTTCGGGGCCTTCGCCCGCGTCCATGACCCCCTCGAAGAGCGAGCCGTTCACCCTGCCGGTGACGGAAGCCGTGCTGCTGGCCGGCGGGACCACGCGAATCTCGGCCCGATATTCATCCGGGGCCGCGCCGGTCCGCACCCACAGCGTGCGCTCCAGATCAATGCGGTAACGCACGGCGCGCAGCGCGCCATCGAGCGAGCGGCCGATGGCCACCGGATTCCCGGCGCGCAATTGCCGCAGGTTGAAAACGGACTGCGCGGCCAGCACCACGCGGTTGGCCGTCGCCGCATCCAGGCCCGAACGGATTAGTTGCAGGTGGAGTGGTACGCCGAACGGAAGCGCGCGCTCGTCGAAGTTCACCGTCTGGCGGCGGATTTGTTCCGCCACTTCCGCGGCGCGCCGCACCTCCAGCGCCAGCCTGGCTTCCGCCGTGGCCTGCGCCCGCCACGCTCCCACGCCGGCCGTCAGGCCCACGAGCGCGCAGCCGCCCCAAATGAGAATCCGCCGCTTCATGTCCCTCAGCGCTTTCTTTTTTCTCGCACTGCGCGCGCCTTGTCAAATGGATTGCTGCGTAGCGGGGTCGAATGCGCAACCGCAGCCATCAGCCTTCAACTGTCAGCTTTCAGCCGTCAGTTCGCGGGCCGCCTACCGGTTGGAGCTGGACATGGCGCGGGTGGAGGATTCGGTGGTGCGCGCGAAGTAGTTGCGCTCGTGCAGCGACTGGAAGATGCGGCCGGCGATGTCCGCGGCGGTGGAGCCGCCGATCAGCCGGCGATGGCCGCGGATCAGCACCGCCACCACCATGCGCGGGTGCAGCGGGTCGTTGTGGGCGACGAACCACCCCAGGCGCGAGCCCTGGTCGGAACATGTGCCCGTCTTCCCGAACAATTGCTCGCCGTAGGGCTCGAAGCTGCGCCGCCCCGTGCCGTAGAGCACCGCGGCCATCATGCCCTCGCGCAGGTCGGGGAGCAGCGCCTCGATGTTCAGCTTGCGTTTCACGCGCGGCTCGAAGTGCTCGCGCTCCTCCAGGTTGCGCGGGTACTGGAGGTAGTACACGGTGCCCCCGTTGGCGAAGGTCGCGCCGATGGACGCGAGCTGCAACGGCGTCAGCAGGATCCCTTCGCCGTAGCTGGACATTCTCCCCACCCCGCCCCACTGTGGCGGCTCCTTGGGGAATTCGCCGGGATGCTCCTCGAAGATGTTCAGGCCGGCGGCTTCACCCAGTCCCATCAAGCGCGCGTAGCGCGAGAGCGTTTCGAAGCCGAGCTGCCGCCCCACCACCTCGAAATACGGATTGTCCGAGTGGGCCATGGCGTCGGTCAGGTTCATGTACTTGCGGCGCGACACCTTGACCATCGTGTCGCGCGTGATCACGCCCTCGGAGAGCCCCGCCAGCGCCACCACCGGCTTGAACGTCGAGCACGGCTGGAAGCCCCCGCTGAAGGCCAGCTTCTGGTTGACGATGGTCAGGATGCGCCCGCTGGTGGGGTCCACCACCACCACCGTGCCGTTCAGGGTGCCCAGCGCCCGCACCGCCACTTCGCGCACCACGGGGTCGTCGAATTCCGGGATGTCGTTCTCGGTCGGGGCGGTGTACGTGGGGATGCCGTTGTACGTGTACGTTCGCGGCCTCACCGCGGGCTTCTTCGCGGGAGACTTGGGCGGCGCTTTCGCGGCGGGCTTCGCTGTGGCCGACTTGGCTTGCGGCGCCGAGGCCTTGGCCGATTGCGACGGCGTGGAAATGGCCAGCCCCGCCGCGAGCCACAGCAAACTCGCGAGCATCACCGGCAGCCGGGACTGGGACACGCTCCTCATTCCCCTACCCTTAGACGCGCCATCCGGGCTTCGGTCAGCCCCGCGCCCCCCTGCTCACAACCCGGCCCTTGCCGGGCAAGGTCATCAATTCTAGAGAAGCGGGAAAGGGGAAGGCAATCGGAAAATTCCTACAGGTCGTCGAAAACGCAGGCGCCTCTTTCGCGTCAGCTTCGGCCACTCGCCCCGCGTCTTTGGTCCGCCCGCTTGGGTGGGTTCACCAACCGTATTATGCTGGATGACGCCGGGCCCGTAGCTCAACGGTTAGAGCAGCGGACTCATAATCCGTTGGTTCCTGGTTCGAATCCAGGCGGGCCCACCACTACCGCAGCGTGGATCTTACGGCCAAGACTTACAACTGCAAACAAGAGGGCAGGGGGCGTGGGCCATCCGCTAGCCCGCGCGCGGGCCCTGGGTTTCAGCAGGCGGGCGGGCGCGTTGCTGCGGTCGCATGCGGAGTCTCATGGAGAGACTGATGAGCAGCCGTGGCCCTTGACAATGTAGCTTCATGTGGCTACATTCGGTCTATGAAAAGCGTAGGGCTGCGGGAACTGAAAAACCGCTTGAGCGAGTATGTGCGCGACGTCCGCTCCGGCGAAGGCGTGCTGGTGACGGATCGCGGGGAAATCGTCGCGGAGCTCATTCCACCCGGCCGCGGGGCGGCGGAAGGCGGTGTTCCCGCGGGCCTTGCAGCCCTGGCCAGGAAAGGGCAAGTGGCCCTCGGCGGGGCCAACGAACCCCGGTTATACCCCACGCTGCCGCGGCTCCTCAAGGGCCGTCGCGCCGCGGACCTGCTCGACGAGGAGCGCGGGAACCGTTGAGGATTTATGCCGAGTCCAGCGCGGTGCTGGCATGGCTGCTGGGCGAAGAAACCGCCCCGTCCGTCCGCCAAGTCTTCCGGCAAGCGGAGGTCGTGATTGCTTCCGATCTCATGCTGATCGAGTGCGATCGCGTGTTGATCCGGTCGGTCAGCCTTCGGGAAACCGACGAAGGTAGCGCCGCCGAGCGCCGGGCGCTGCTCAATGCGGCCGCCGCGCACTGGCAACTCTGGAGAATCACCCTGGACGTGGTGGACCGAGCCCGGCGGCCCTTCCCGGGCGAGCCGCTGCGCGCCCTCGATGCCATTCACCTGGCGTCGGCCCTGGCGGCGCGTTCGGCCCTCCCCGGCGTGGAATTGTTGAGCTTGGATGAGAGGATTCGCAGAGCGGCGCGGCAGCTCGGCTTCCGGCTGCAGCCGCGCTGACCACGCTGGTGCGCCCCGGACCGACTCCCTACCGCGCGCGTCCCGGCGCGCTGACGATGGTGCGGAAGCCGCCGTAGGCCATGCGCGTGTGGTCGAAGGGCATGGACTTGGGGTCCATCATCTTGGCCAGGCGCGGGTCTTTCATCGCTTTGGCGTTGACGCGGTCGCGGTGGGCGCGGGACTTGAACACGATGTAGGAAAAAACCACCGTCTCGCCGGCCTTGGCCCGGATGACTTGCGGGAAGTGCGTCTTACAGCCTTTGATGACCAGATCGTCGCCCGCGCACTCCTTGTAGTCCAGCGCCCCGTGGTCCCGCCACACCTTGCCGGCCAGCGACGCTATGCGTTGGTACGCCTTCAGCTTTTTCTTCGGCACCGGCAGAACGTATCCATCCACGTAGCTCATGTGCATCCTCCTGGCTCTCTCTGCGCCTCTGCGTCGTCCTTGAGACTTTGTTTTGCCTGCCGCTCCGTCCGGCGAGGACTCGCGTCATCCGCCCGCAATTGCGCCTAGGATAAAAAAAGGCTCTGTGCCCTGCGCAATCGCGTCGGGCAGCGGCTTGTCCGGCGATTCGTGCGACCAGTCCTCGCCGCACACGAAAAAGCGCAGGAACGGCCGGCGCGCCAGCGTGCCGTGGTCGCGGATGGTACCACACAACATGGGGTAAGCCGCCTCGAGCGCGTCGAGCACCGCGCGCTGCGTCACCGGCGCGGCCACCCCCAGCTCCACCTCGCCCGCGACGCGCGCCAGCGTCCGCAAATGCGCCGGCAGCACCACGCGAATCATGGCAGCGACTGCGCCTCGACAGAAAGGACGGCGGGGAGGTCGCGCACGATGGGCGCCCAGTTTTCGCCGCCGTCGGCCGAGCAATACACCTGCCCGCCGGTGGTGCCGAAGTAGATCCCGCAGGGGTCGAACGTATCCACGCACATGGCGTCGCGCAGCACGTTGACGTAGCAATCGCGTTGCGGCAGCCCGCGCGTGAGCGGCTCCCATTCGTTGCCGCCGCTGCGGCTGCGGTAAACGCGCAGCGCGCCCTCCAGCGGGAAGTGCTCCGAATCGCTTTTGATGGGCACGACGAAAACGGTGTCGGGCTGGTGCGCGTGCACATCAATGACGAAGCCGAAGTCGGTGGGCAAGTTGCCGCTGACTTCGCGCCAGGTATCGCCGGAGTCGTCGCTGCGCATCACGTCCCAGTGCTTCTGCATGAAGAGCACGTTGGGCCGCGCGGGGTGCAGGGCGACGCGGTGCACGCAATGGCCGATCTCCGCCGTCGGGTCGGGGATGTACGGGCTGCGCAGGCCCTGATTGATGGGCTTCCACGTCTTGCCGTTGTCGTCGCTGCGAAACGCGCCTGCGGCGGAGATGGCGATGTAGATGCGCGCCGGGTTGGCGCGGTCCAACAGAATGGTGTGCAGGCACATCCCGCCCGCGCCCGGTTGCCACTTGGGCCCGGTGCCGTGGCCGCGCAGGCCGGCCAGTTCGTGCCAGGTCTTGCCGCCGTCGGTGGTGCGGAAGATGGCCGCGTCTTCGACGCCGGCGTAAGCCGTTTCCGGGTCGGTGAGCGACGGCTCGATGTGCCACACCCGCTTGAACTCCCAGGGGTGCTGCGTCCCGTCGTACCACTGGTGCGTGGTCAGCGGCTTGCCGCTCCCCGCGGAGGCGTCGTACACGAACTTGTTGCTCTCGCCCTTGGGCGAGCCATCCGGCGCGGTGGTCGGTTCGCCGGGCGGCGTGCCCGGTTGGTGCCACATCTTGCCGCCGTCGTCGGAGCGCTGGATGATTTGCCCGAACCAGCCGCTGGTCTGCGACGCGTAGATGCGCTTGGGGTCGGCGGGCGAACCCTTGACGTGGTAAATCTCCCAGCCGGCGAAGTGTGGCCCGCTCACGTCCCATTTTTGCCGCTTGCCGTCCGCCGTCAGAATGAACGCGCCCTTGCGTGTGCCCACCAACACCCGTACCCCGCTCATGCTTGCTCCTTTTCTTGCCCCGCACCTTGATTCTCTTTCATAAGGCCTCAAGATGCCAAGCGCCGATTCGCGGCCGAGCGCGATTGCGCAATGCGCCCCCGCCTCATCAGAAGAAGGTTATGACTGGCCAAGCCTGCCCTTGGTTGGCCGTCTGTCGTGGAAGGATCTTCTTCGCGCGCAGTCTTAGAGAGCTGCGTCCCGTCCAGGAGTAGTTCCTATTCGCAGCGCAGGGCGATCAGCGGGTCCACCCGCGAGGCGCGCCACGCCGGCGCCAGCGTTGCTCCCGTGGCCACCAGCGCCAGGAACAGCACCACCAGGCCATAGGTGAGCGGGTCCGTGGGCGTGACGCCGACCAGCAAAAACGTGAAGAGCCGCGTCACGCCGAAGGCCGCCAGCACTCCCAGGGCCACGCCGATGCCGGTCTTGAGCAGGCTCTGGCGCAGCACCATGCCCAGCACCTGCCCGCCGCTGGCCCCCAGCGCCATGCGCACCCCGATTTCGTGCGTCCGCTGCCCCACCAGGTAGGCCATCACGCCGTAGAGCCCCACCGCGGCCAGCGAAATCCCGATCAGCCCGAACGCCCCGATCATCCCCGTGCCCACGTTGAAGAGGAACATCTTGCCTTCGAAGATGTGCTGCTCCAGGGTGCGCACGTCCCACAAGGGCATCTCCGGGTCCAGCGCCAGGATCTCTGCGCGCACCGCGGGAATGAGCTTGGCCGGGTCGCCCTGCGCCAGCACGTGCAGGATGCGGTCGGTGCGGACGCGCTGCGGCTCCGGCAGGTAGAAGCCCGGGTTGGGCTTGCCGGCGGGCAGCACAAAGTACACCGCGCGGGTCACGCCGATAATCTCGATGGGCTTGTCCGCGGCGTCTTCCACGGCGAAGCGGCGGCCCACCGGGTTTTCGCCCGGCCAGAACTTGGCGGCCATGGCGTCGTTGATGATGGCGACCAGCGGAGCCTTCTCGTCGTCGCGTTCCGTGAAGTCCCGCCCATTCAGGATGGGCATGCCCATGGTCTGGAAGTAATCGGTGCTCACCACGTTGAAGAAGGCCGATGGCGCCGTCTCGCGGTCCTGGCTGCGCCCCTCGACATAGAACTGGAGCATGCCGTTGCCGAAGCCGATGGGCAGGTAGCGACCGGTGCTGGCGGAGAGCACGCCGGGCATGGCCCGCACGCGGTCCAGCAACTGCTTGTAGAAAACCTGCGACCGCGCGTCGTCGTATTGCCGCAGCGAAGTATCCATGGCCGCCACCATCCGCCCGGGGATCTGGAAACCCAGGTCCTGCTTGGCGGCGTTCTGCGTGGTGCGGAAGAACAGCCCGGCGCACACCAGCAGCACCATCGAAACGGCCACCTGGGAAATCACCAGCCCGTCGCGGAAGGGATGCCGCGACCCCCCGCGCGCGCTCGCCGTGCGCCCGCCCTCCTTCAACGTGGCCACCAGGTTGGTGCGCCCGGCGCGCCAGCCCGGCGCCAGCCCGGCGATTAGCCCGGTTACCATGGCCAGCCCCAGCGCGTAGCCGAAGACGGTCCAGTTGGGCGCGAAGTCGAAGCTCATCGGCAAATCGGTGGCAAAACGGATCGAGCCAATCGCGTTGGTGGCCCATTGCGCCAGCAACAGCCCCGCGCCTGCGCCTGCAAGCGAGAGCAGCAGGCTCTCCGCCAGCAGTTGCCGCACGATGCGCCCGCGCCCCGCGCCCAGCGCCGCGCGGATGGCGATCTCCTTGTCGCGGCCCGACGCGCGCGCCAGCAGCAGGTTGGCCACGTTGGCGCACGCCACCAGCAGCACCAGCCCCGCCAGCGTCATGAACACCAGCGCGATGGGCGGCATGTAGGCGATGGCGCTGGTCTCCATGCGCGCTCGCGGCTCGGGATAGACCAACGCGCGCTGGCCCTTGTGCGCCTGCGGGTACTCTTGCGCCAGCCGGGCCGCCTGCGTTTCCGCGGCGGCGCGCGCTTGCGCCAGGCTCACGCCCGGCCTCAACCGCGCCACCACGCTCCAACCGCCGCCGCGCTCGCGGTTCTCGACGAATTCTTTGTACCGCGAGTCCATGAACTGCGCGCCGGTCACCGGAAGGTAGAACGGCGGCTGGAAGAAAGCGGTCGTGCCGCGGAACGCCGGGGCGGTCACGCCAATAATCGTGAACGGCTGGGAGTTCAGCCGCACCGTCTTGCCCACGATGCCCGCGTCGCCGTTGAACCGCCGCTGCCAGTACAGGTGATCGAGCACGATCACGTTGCCCGCGCCCATGCGCTCCCCTTCGTCGGGCGAGAACGTGCGCCCCAGCGCGGTCTTCACTCCCAGCGCGTCGAAGTAGTTCCCGCTCACCACCAGCGGCAGCTCGCGCTCCGGGTGGCCCTGGTCCGCGCTCAATTGCGTGAACTCGCTGGTGAACGCCGCCGCGTCGGTGAACACCTCGCGCAGCCCGCGGTAGTCCCGGTAGGCCGGGTACGACAGCGGCTGCGGGTAGCCGATATCGCCATCCACCACCGTGACCGACACCAGCGCCCCCGCGTCCGTGGCTCCCGGCAGCGGCTTCCAGATCAGCGCGTACACCATGCTGAAAATCGCCGTGTTCGCCCCCAGCCCCAGCGCCAGCGCCAGCACCGCCACCAACGCAAACCCCGGCGCCTTCCCCAGCGTCCGCATTGCGTACTTGATGTCGCCCATTAGATTTCCCATGGTCTGATACCTTCCTTATTGCCCTTTGCTGGCTGACCCCTCGCCCCTAACCCCTCGCCCCTTTTTCTTCGCCCAGGTCCTGCCACAGTGGGCCTATGGGGTCCCCTTTGAGTTCATCTTTATGTACGAAAGGGACTGGCTAAAGTTTCCGAACTGCGCCCGGCTGTTGCCCATGGGCCTCGGTGCCTACATGTAGTAGCGATAGTGAAGGGCGGGGTCTTTGCCTTTAGCCATCTTCAATATGTCCCCAACACGTCGAGAGAAAGCAAGCGTAATTGGGTCGCGACAGCTGAAGGCCGCTGTATTCCAATTTAGTTTGGTGAGCTTCAATATGTCGCCTGCGGCTTCATGAAGAGACACAGAGCCCCAATTCTCAGTGATCTCCAGCGGTTGGGGGATCCTAAAACCGGGGTAGCATCGCAAAAAGGGAACGTATCCCATCGTATAGACCAAACCGCGTTGCTGGCCAAAATCGACCACCGTGCCGCGCAAAACAGCTTTCTTCCCCGGTCGTAAGCAGAAAACTCCCCGCCGATTGATTGTAAGCAACCCATAATGCGAAATCCCGCCCAGAGCGTCTTCAAAACCCTTTCGCTCTTCCGCGGTGTAGCGGGACGTCTTATGCAGAACGACTTTCGTTGGAGGGCTTCCAACTTGATCCACGTAAACCCTGAGGACTCTTTCAAGAAGTGACTTGGCTTGTGCTCGATTTAGGTGTGGTGCTCGTTCACCAGTCTTTTGGTTGTCCCAGTCAAATGAATCTCCCTGCAAAACAAAGCCTTCTCCCCGCTCCGTAAATGCCTGCGCAATGCTTGTGCGTAGGTTTGTGGACTTTGCCTCATCTTGATGGAAGAACGAGACTCCCACGAAGCACGAGCCTTCGATGACGTCAGACAACCGCCAAGGGATAATCTCAGCTTTGTACATCAGTGCAACCGTTAGATTCCAAGCGCGCGTCGCTAGATCTTGGACTCCCGCAGACCCAACCAAGGTTCTGTGCCAAATCAATTGCGTTGGGAGGAGACTAAGGCACTCGGCCTTGAGGCCGCGCCTGAAACTCCGCGCTGCTTCGCCCCCTAATTCTTCACTGTCGTCCTCGCTTGTTGCATCAGGTAGAATCTCCGGCAGGTCTTCGGCCTCAATTCCATCATCAAGTTCGCTCTGCTGCTGATCATATTCGGCTATGCCAACTCGGCATAACTCTTCTAAACTCCTCGACATCGCGCAAATAACAACATTCGGCCCAGAATCTAGGGCCTTAAGAGCTTTGATCTCAGTCTTAACCGCGGCAAGTAGCAATCCGACTCGCCGCATGAAATCGGGTTCTCCCTCCACAGAGGTGATGTCCCTATTTTTCAAAGGGCGATGCCAAATCGGCTGGGTAACGAGTTCGATTTGAAAGGGTTCGCCAGAATTAATGCCAGGAAACGCTGGGTGCAAAATTGCATCCGTTTTTGGGGCGGGCTCGACGCGCGCAGAAATCCCGGAGAAGAACTGCATGGCTCTATCAATCGCCTCGGCAGGTCCTACAATCCCTAGACGAATCTCGTGTCTTCCGCTCGCCTGGGTCTTCCCATATGGCCCAAAGGCCGCAAGGCCAGTTCTTGGGTCAACACACTGCTGCTTTGATGCAAAAGACAAGCTTGGTTCGACCAAGAGGAGGCAAGGATGTTTCTTATCGGGTTTTGCCAAAAGAGTCTCGAAACGGGGCGCTTCCAATTGAACGCGCTGAGGAGTTCTTCGTGTGTGAATGGCTTTGCGCTGCTGCCTATTACTTTTCGGTTTCCCGCGCATCCTGCATTTCTCCGAAGTCCCCGTAATAGAGCCCAAGCTGAGGGACTTCAATGTCGTCCTCCATCTCGGAGGCCATCAATTGATCGTAGTTGGTTTGGTCTCCAGCAATGCCGAAGTCTACGTCGCCACAAGCGGGAGTTAAGCTAATTCGGATCGGCCTCTGTCCTGTGGGAAGCGACAGTTCAGTCTTGCCCCTCGCAAAAACAAGGGACCAAAACCTAACACTTCTCAAAACCTGACCATTTCGTTCCTGGTTGAGCCAGTGGGAAAGAATGGGCCCGACCCGAGGTCCGCCGCGCGGTGTTTTGCCATCTGACTTGGTCAACATCCAGGTTGGTTCGAGATTCAAGAACAATCCATGGGGCAAGAGTATGAAACTAGCCTTGCATGCTTGGTGACGCCAACCAGATTGGACCCTTTGCTTGCTTCCGTCTGGCAGCGGCCGCTTGACCATATGTCTGGAAGTTAGCTCGCGACTTGACCACTTGCCCCCAATCTTCCACGAGATCTTCTTAGGCTGGCCATCCTTCGGCGAAAAAAAGAAACGATGCCGATCCTTATCTAAACGAAGGAATCTGCGCCACGCAGTCTCCTTAAGGTGGAGATTCAATAGTTCCACCGCCCACCGAGCCTTATCGGGATCGTGAAACCAGTTCTCAAAGGAGTCCCTACGAACACTTCTGCCAACTGCCGCCCCGTAAGAATCAGACTCGTAAAGATTAACGAATGTCCATAGCCGATTCTCCCTTAGCAGGAAGGGGGGTGGTGACACGTCTTCGGTATAGAGGCGTATGTCAGCCTTATCCGTTAGTTTCGTGTCGGACGAAAACACGAATTCAGGAAGGTCGACCACGGGAAAGAGATTGGAGACAATCCTCTCCTGAACCCGATCCGCACCAATAGATGAGGTAATGACCACAGGTGCCGGTTCGTAGGGCAATCGCCTTTCGGACCCTGTCGGCTGCAAGCTCCCGTGCCCCCTTCGTACCTGCTCACCACGAAGGAGTCTGATTAGTTCCGCAAATGCTTCCTCAAACCTCTCATCGTTCCTAAAATCAATCCAGTTGCGAATCCTCAGGGACCCAGGCAAGGTGACATTCTCTCGGACGAGAGGGATTACCCGTCCAAGCGCACCTGCGGGGTCAGACCAAACTGCGATGCTTCGCTCGAGGGTCGGCCAAGGTGCGACTAGCAGGGCCCGTGTCACCACTATTCCGACAAACCGACACTCGTCCACTCCTTTTTCTATGTTAACAACTATGTTGCTTCCTTTCGGAAAATCCCACTTGTCCAGAACTACCCCAAGCAGGCGGTTATTGTAGGGTTCCGCCTCAATGCGCCCCGCAAGCCTTTCGACCCACGGCTTGTCAATGCCCGTATGGCACAGGAAAATATCTTTGCCTCTATTCCCCGGGGTTCTTAAGTCTAGTTCAGTTTGTCCGTCCATTACCTAATTATGACACCGTTGACTTACTAGCGGGCGAGAATCAAGGAGGTCCCATTTCACTTCAGGTTTTTGCCTTTGGCCTTGACAAATCCGCTCCAGATGTTATCATTTTGATGTTTTTATTAATGCGGTATAGCAGTTATGTGGCAGGCCGGACACAGCGCAGCAGGCGTTAGGTCAGCGGGGTCAGGGTGTAGGGCCGAACCGCCAGGGGGCTGTGGTCAGTGGCGAGTGGTCGGTGGGGGGTGTGCGAGGCGGCTGACGAACCTTCTCGCTGTGCCTTCCGCGCTCCCAGTTTACAGTTCCCCGTTGCCGGGCCAACTCCCCGCTCCTCACTCATCGCTGCCCGCCGGGGTAATATTGGTACTATCCTGCATCTCGCTCAATCCACGCCTCTTACTCAATTGTAACAATTTGTTACAACTGCGCATCCCTATTAGCTTCAACACTTGCACCACCCTACCAAAGGGGGGTAGGGGGTACTCTGTTTTGCGTTCCACGTTCCGCGTTCTCAGTTCGCGCCCTGCTTCTACCGTTCCTGTTTTCCGTTCCCGGTCGGGCGTTCTGAGTTCTCACGAATCTCTTGCTTCCGCGGGGCTTCATCCCCCAGCCGAAGCAACACTTTTCCCGATCCCTTTCGCAACTCTTTGCGAAGCAACACTTTTTCAAAAACAGGGGGAGGGGGGGCTTTTTTTTGTACCGCCGGCTTCCAGCCGGCCCCTTGTTTTTCACTGGCCGCGGATTCACCGGCCCACCTGCCAATTTGGAAAAGCGTGCGGCCAAAGTGGACGCCCGGCAGGCGACGGAAAACCACCGGCGAGACGCCGGTGTTACAAGGGCTGCGCCTATAATCGCCCGCATGGACACACTACTGCGAGACGCGGCGGAGCGCGGCATCCGCTACCGCGCCGGCCTGCCGGAGCGGCGCGTGGCGCCCGCGCCGGAAGACGTGGCGCGCCTGGCGCAACTCCGCGGGCCGCTGCCCGACGAACCCACCGACCCGGCGCGCGTGCTGGCGCTGCTCGACGACATTGGCTCGCCCGCCACGGTGACCAACGCCGGCGGGCGCTACTTCGGCTTCGTGCAGGGCAGCTCCCTGCCCGCGGCCGTAGCCACCAGCTGGCTGCTTTCGGCGTGGGACCAGAACGCCTGCCTCAGCGTGATGTCGCCGGTGAGCATCGCGCTGGAAGAAGTGGCGCTGGCGTGGCTGCTGGACATTCTCGGCCTGCCCGCGGCGTGCGGCGGCTCGTTTGTCAGCGGCGCCACCATGGCCAACTTCACCTGCCTGGCCGCGGCGCGTCACCACGTGCTGGCGCAGGCCGGCTGGGACGTGGAGGCGCGCGGCCTGTTCGATGCGCCGCCGGTGACCGTCGCGGTGGGCGCGGAGGCTCACCCCACGCTGCTCAAGGCTCTGGCCATGCTGGGCCTGGGCCGCCAGCGCGTGCTCACCGTGCCGGCGGATGCGCAGGGCCGCATGCGCGGCGACGCGCTGCCGCCGTTGCCCGCGCCGGCGATCCTCTGCCTCCAGGCCGGCAACGTGAACACCGGCGCGTTCGACCCGGCGGGGGAAATCTGCGCCCGCGCGCACCAAACCGGCGCGTGGGTGCACGTGGACGGCGCCTTCGGCTTGTGGGCCGCGGCGGCTCCGGAGCGCGCGCACTTGATGCGCGGCTTCGCCGACGCCGACTCCTGGGCCACCGACGCGCACAAGTGGCTCAACGTGTGCTACGACTCCGGCCTGGCCTTTGTGCGCCACGAGGCCGCGCTGCGCCGGGCCATGTCCATCAGCGCCGCCTACCTGCCGCCGCAGGACGTGCGCGAACCGATGCACTGCACCCCGGAGGGCTCGCGGCGGGCGCGCGGCGTGGAAGTGTGGGCCGCGCTGCGGTCGCTGGGGCGGCGCGGCGTGGCGGAGATGGTCGAGCGCAACTGCCGCCAGGCGGCGCGGCTGGCGGAGGGGCTGCGCGCCGCGGGCTTCGAGGTGCTGAACGAAGTGGAGCTCAATCAGGCGCTGGTGGCCTTCGGCGATGCGGCGCACACGCGGCGCACCATCGAGCGTATCCAGGCCGACGGCACGTGCTGGTGCGGCCCCACGGAATGGCACGGGCGCACGGCCATGCGCATCAGCGTGTCGTCGTGGGCCACCACGGACGAAGACATCGAGCAATCGCTGGCGGCCATGCTGCGCTGCGCCACGTAGGGGCGGCTTTACGCCGCCCCGCTGCTCCGGCGGTTGCAGGTCCGGTGAATGATGCAGGCCCGGTGCGTTCTGTATTTGGTATAATCCGGTGTGCGCGCGCCCCTGAGGACACGCCTTCCGCAATGATCAAAGACGCAAAGTACTGGAGAGAATGGGAAGCGGCAGGGCCTCTGCGCGAACCTGCTGACTTCGCCAGGAACTTGCGTCTGGTGGAGTCCATGTATCAACTGGCGCGATCCCTGGGCGTCTTCCCTCCCTCCGACCCGCTGGAGGGCCTCGAAACCGACATTCGCATGGCCAGGATACTCCGAAATGCTCGAGGCCCTGCTGCAACGGATCGCCCGCGGTCTTGATTCCCGCGGCATCCCCTACATGGTGATTGGCGGCCAGGCCGTCTTGCTGTACGGCGAGGCCCGGATGACCCGCGACGTGGATGTCTCCCTCGGCGTTGGCCCGGAAAGGCTTCCCGTTGTGCTGGACTGGGTTCGCGAAGCAGGTTGCCGGGTGCTCGTGGATTCCCCGGCCGATTTTGTCGGGCGCACCTTGGTTCTCCCTTGCGCCGATCCGGACTCGGGGATTCGCGTGGACTTCATCTTCACATTCACCCCGTTTGAAAGGGAGGCCGTTGGCCGGGCCCGGAAGATACCCATAGGGGACACTCTGGTCCGGTTTGCCACCGCGGAGGACCTGGTCGTTCACAAAGTGATTGCCGGGAGGCCCCGTGATCTGGAAGATGTTCGATCCATCCTCTTGAAGAACCCCGCCCTGGATATGGCCCGCATCCGCGCGAATCTGAGCGGCATTGAGGGAGGGGCAGATGAGTCGTTTGTTGCCCGATTTGACGAGGTATGGAGAAGCGCCCGTAAGTAACGGGGTGGGACGGGCAGGCCCCGAGCCTCGCGGGAACATGGCGGGCCCGGCCGCCGTATTCTCAGGCAGGAGGGCGGTTGGCGCCCGCGACCACGGGAGCGTCCGATGGACACCATCTGGCAGGACATTCGTTACGGAGTGCGCTCGCTGGTCAAGACGCCGGCGTTCACGGTGATCGTGGCGCTGACGCTGGGGCTGGGCATCGGCGCCAACACCGCGGTCTTCAGCGTGGTGAACGCGTTCCTGCTGCGGCCGCTGCCAGTGCGCGACGCGCACCAACTGGCCGTGCTCTCCGTGGTGCATGAGGGCAACGATTCGCCGCACCAGGTCTCCTATCTCGATTACGTGGACTGGCGCGCGCAATCGGAGGCCTTCTCCGACATTACCGCGGTGTCCCTGGGGTTTGTGGGACTGGGCGCCAGCGAGCGGCCGGAGCGCGTGCTCATCAGTTTTGTCACTCCCAGCTACTTTTCGATGCTGGGCATTCAACCGGCCCACGGGCAATTGAACTTCCCTGCGGACAGCGAGAAACCCGGCGCGGAACCCGTGCTGGTGCTGGGCCACGGTTACTGGAAGAAGCGCTTCGGCGCCGACCCCGGCGTGGTGGGCCGCACGGTGAAACTGAACGGCAAACCGTCCACCGTGGTCGGCGTGGCGCCCGAGGAGTTTACCGGGACCTACGCGTTCACGGAGATGGCCGCGTATGCCCCGCTGGGCGCGGCCGACATGGACCCCACCAACCGCGATCTCTTTACCAAACGCGACAACCACAACCTGCGCGTCCTGGGCCGGCTCAAGCCCGGAGTTACCCTGGCCCAGGCACAGTCTTCGCTCGACGTGGTGGCCAAGCGCCTGGAGCAGCAGTACCCGGACACCAACAAGACCGTGCGCGCGCAAGTCTTCGCGGAGAACCTGGCGCGGCCCGAGCCGAACAGCTCCGGCCAAAACCCGTTGGTGGCGGCCATCTTCATGCTGCTGACCATCCTGGTGCTGCTGGTGGCGTGCGTCAACGTGGCCAACCTGCTGCTGGTGCGGGCCACCACGCGGCAGAAGGAGCTGGCCATCCGCGCGGCGCTGGGCGCGGGGCCGAGGCGGCTGGCGCGGCAGTTGCTCACGGAGAGCCTGCTGCTGAGCGCCGCGGGTGGGGCGGCCGGGATTCTGCTGGGCGGCTGGCTGAGCAACGTGCTGGCGTCGGTGCGCCTGCCGGGCGATTTGCCGTTCCGGTTCGATTTCGGGTTTGACTGGCGCGTGTTCGGGTTCGTGACCGCGTGTGCTTTGCTGGCGGGGGTAATGGTGGGCCTGCTGCCGGCGTGGCGCGCATCGCGCGCGGACCTGAACCAGGTGCTGCGCGAGGCGGGGCGCACCATGAGCGCCGGGCGCCATCGCCTGCGCAACGCGCTGGTCGTGACGCAAGTAGCCGGGTCGCTGGTGCTGCTGATCGCGGCGGGGCTTTTCTTGCGCAGCCTGGGCAAGGCGCAGACGTTCGACCTGGGCTTCGACCGCCGCAACGTGCTGTGCCTGAGCGTGGATGTGTCGCAGAAGGGCTACGACGAAGCCCGCGGGCGCGCCTTCTTCCGTGAACTGGACCTGCGCCTGCGCGCGCTGCCCGGCGTGGAAACAGCCGCGCAGGCCTACTCCGTGCCCATGGGCTACTACAACAACGGCAGCTACGTTTTCCCCGAGGGGCAGGAGCCCGCGCCCCACGAGCGGCGGCCCGCGGCCGGCTACAACATGGTATCGCCGGTCTATTTCTCGGTGATGCGCATCCCGATCCTGCGGGGGCGGGCGTTTACGGCGTCCGACGATACCGGCGGCCGGCGCGTGGCCATCGTCAACGAGTTTATGGCCGCGAAGTTCTGGCCGGGAAAAGACGCGGTGGGGCAGCGCTTCCGCGCCGAGGATTGGAAGGACGTGTCGCTGGAAGTGGTGGGCGTGGCGGGCAACAGCAAGACCAACTGGATCTTCGACGAGGTGGGCATGTTCTTCTACGTGCCCATGGAGCAGCAATACAGCCCGTTGCGCGCGGTGCAATTGCGCACGTCGGCGGCGCCGGCAGCGCTGGCGCTGGCCGCGCAGAAAGAAATCCACGCGCTGGACCCGGACTTGCCGGTGTATGACGTGGTCACGCTCGAAGACCACCTCGAAGGCGGCAACGGCTTTTTCCTGATCCGCATGGGCGCGACCATCGCCGGCGCGCTGGGCGCGCTGGGCCTGGCCCTAGCGGTCATCGGCGTGTACGGAGTGGTGTCGTACTCCGCCGGGCAGCGCACGCAGGAAATCGGCATCCGCCTGGCGCTGGGCGCGCAACGAAGCGACATCCTGAAGATGGTTCTCACGCAAGGGTTCAAGCTGGTGGGCCTGGGCCTGGCCGCGGGACTGCTTCTCTCCTTCTTCCTCTCCCGGGTGCTGGCGAATGTTCTCTTTGGACTCTCCGGCTACGACCCGCTGACCTACGGCGGCGTGCTGCTTGTGCTGACGCTGGTGGCCCTGGCCGCCTGCCTCATTCCCGCGCGCCGCGCCACGCGCGTGGACCCCCTCGTCGCCCTCCGCTACGAGTAGCACAGGCTTGCAGCCTGCGCGCTTCTACTGCGGTGACTTGCGCGCTTGAACCGCGGCGCCCGTTTTGGTCAGCGTCAGCGCCTGCGCCCGGAAGTCAATCGCCACCTGACCGCACGTCAGTCCCCAGCACGCTGTCAATCTGCGCCTCGGCCAAGCGCGGCACTTCGTCGAAGTCGGCCAGTTGAAGCAGAGCCTCACCGTAGAGAACGCCGCGGCAGAAGACGTGAGTCAATTCGGTGAGCTGCCATCCAAGGCTTGCGAACCGCAGCGGGTTGGTGGCGCTTCGGCTACGAATAGCAGGGTTCCAGCCTGCGAGCCGCAGCAGCCTGGAAGAGACTGAGGTTGCGGCCGGGGCAAGTGCGTTATTCTTTGCGCTCCTCCAACCGCAAGCAGCATTATCATACGGGCGTGGGCGACGGTTCCCAGAGCGCCTCTGCGCATCCAGGCGAGCCCCGGCATATCGGGTCGGGGTGGATCAGTGGAGTGCTGTCGGTGATACTGGGCGCGATGGGCCTGGCCGGCGTCTTCTGTTTCCTTTTCCCCGAGATACTGACCACGCCCGAAGTGCGCGACGCCGTTCCGCTGGAATACCTGCGCTCGCTGCTGCACCTGGTGCTGGTGGCCGCGTTTGTTCTGGGCTTCGCCAGCGCGGTGCTGCGGCGCAACAAGCTGCTGGGCGGGACGGGGCTGGCGCTGGCCACGCTGGCTGTGCTGCTGGGCGGCTCGACCATCCCCGGGCGGGCCGTTGAGCAGAGCAATTACCTGGGCATGGACTGGTTCCTGCTGAATCTCCTTTTTCTCGCGCTGATTTTCGTGCCCATGGAGCGCCTGTTCGCGCGGTTGAAGGAGCAGGGCGTCTTCCGCCCCGGCTGGCGCACCGACCTGGCGCACTTTTTTCTGAGCCACCTCACCGTGCAGGTGTCCGTGTTTCTCACGCTGACGCCGGCGCGGGTGTTCTTCACCTGGGCGGTGAACGCGGACTTGCAACGCTGGGTGGCGGCCCAGCCGGTGTGGCTGCAGTTCCTGGAGATCCTGGTGGTGTCCGACTTCTGCGAATACTGGATGCACCGCTTCGAGCACACCGTGCCGTTCCTGTGGCGCTTCCATGCCATCCATCACTCGTGCGAGCGCATGGACTGGCTGGCGGCCTCGCGGCTGCACTTGGTGGACATCGTGGTGATCCGCGCCGTGACGTTCATCCCGCTGTACGTGCTGGGCTTCGCCAACGGGCCCATCTTCGCGTATCTGGTTTTCGTTTCGTTCCACGCCATCTTCATTCACGCCAACGTGAACTTCCGCTTCGGCTGGCTGGACTGGGTGATCGCCACGCCGCGCTTCCACCACTGGCACCACAGCGCGCAGTTCGAGGCCATTGACAAGAATTTCGCGGTGCACCTGCCGCTGCTCGACAAGCTCTTCGGCTCGCTGCACCTGCCGCGCCAGGAGTGGCCCGCGACCTACGGCATCGCCGGCAACCCGGTGCCGGAGAACTTCTTCGTGCACGCGGTGTATCCTTTCGCGCCGAGGCGCTTCCGGCGGAAGCGAACGTAGCGGCCCATGCCCGGCCACACGCAAACCGACACGGCTTCATCCACGCGCGGCTTCTGGAGCCTGATCGCCACGCAAGGCCTGGGCGCGTTCAACGACAACGCGCTGAAGGCGCTGGTGGTGTTCCTGATCGTGGGCATGGGCCTGCGCGCCGAGACGCGCGACAACCTCGTGCCCCTGGTGCAGGGTCTTTTCGCAGCGCCGTTCATTATGTTTTCGATGACCGGCGGCTATCTGGCCGACCGCTTCAGCAAGCGCGCGGTGACCATCGGCACCAAGTGGATGGAAATCGGCGTCATGCTGGTGGCCCTGGCCGGGCTGATGTTGCAGAGCATTCCCGTTTGCCTGACCGCGATTTTTCTTCTCAGCACGCAGTCGGCGCTCTTTGGACCGTCGAAGTACGGGTTATTGCCGGAGCTGCTGCCGGAGAAGCGTCTTTCGTGGGGCAACGGCGTGCTGGAGCTGGGCACGTTTGTTGCGATCCTCACCGGCACCGCTTCGGCGGGGCTTCTGGCGAAGCAATTCCGCGGACAGCACGAATGGTCCGGAGGAATTCTGCTGGCGCTGGCGGTGATGGGGCTGGTGACCAGCTACGGCATCAGCCGTGTACCCGCGGCGGATCCGGCGCGCCGCTTCCGCTGGAATGTGTTCGCGGACGTGTGGCAGCAGTGGGGCTACATCCGCGCCGACCGGCAACTTTCGCTGGCCATCTACGGCAACACCTACTTCTGGTTTCTCGGCGCGCTGCTTCAACCCACGATCGTCGTGTACGCCAGCGACGTGTTGCGTGTCGCGGAAGATCAGGGCGGCCTGCTGCTGGCCGCGCTGGGACTGGGCATCGGCGTGGGCAGCTACGTGGCCGGGCGCGTCTCCGGCAACAAGATCGAGCGCGGCCTGGTGCCGCTCGGCGCGCTGGGGATGACCCTGTTCGGCGCCATGCTCGGGGCCAGCGGCCTCTCGTTCGCGCAGGTGGGCACGCTGCTGGCGCTGCTTGGGTTCTTCGGGGGCTTCGCCATTGTGCCGATCAACGCGGTGATCCAGCACCGTCCGGCGGATGCGCACAAGGGCGGGGTGATCGCCACGGCCAACCTGCTCTCGTTCGCCGGGGTGTTCGCCGCGGCTGGCGTGTACTGGTTGCTGGCTTCGCCGCTCCAGGTCACGCCGCCGGGGATTTTCGCCGTGGGCGCGGCGATGACCCTGGCGGGAACCATCTGGGCGCTATACCTTTTGCCCGACGCACTGCTGCGCCTGCTGCTGTGGCTCGGGACACACACCATTTACCGCATCCGCGTCGAAGGGCGCGACAATATTCCTGAAAAGGGCGGCGCACTCTTTGTATCCAACCACCTCTCCTTCGTGGACGCCCTGCTGCTGCTGGCCAGCACCGACCGGCGCATCCGCTTCATCATGTTCAAGGACATTTACGAGCACCCGCTGGTGTATCCGTTCGCGCGCATGATGCGGGCCATCCCCATTTCCTCGACGCAGCGGCCGCGCGAAATGATCCGCTCGCTGCGCGAGGCCAGCGACACCATCCGCAGCGGCCACGTGGTGTGCATCTTCGCGGAAGGGCAGATCACGCGCATCGGGCAACTGCTGCCCTTCCGCCGCGGCCTGGAACGCATCATGAAAGGCGTCGAAGCGCCCATCATCCCGGTGAGCCTGGACGGCGTGTGGGGCAGCATCTTCAGTTTTGAAGCGGGGCGCTTCCTCTGGAAAATGCCGCGCAGCATTCCCTATCCGGTGACGGTGAGCTACGGCGCGCCGCTGCCCGCGGAGTCCACCGCCTTCCAGGTGCGCGCCGCGGTGCAACAGTTGCAGACCGAGTCGTATGCCAACCGCCGGGCGCGCATGGCCCCGCTGCACCGCGCCTGGCTGCGCACGGCGCGCGTGCGCCCGCTGCGCCTGGCCCTGGCCGACATGAACACGGAGAAAGTGACCTTCGGCGCGGCGCTCACCAAGACCGTGTTCCTGGCGCGGCGCCTGCGCGCCGAATGGCGCGGGCAGGAGATGGTGGGCGTGCTGCTGCCGCCGTCGGTGGGCGGCGCGCTGGTGAACTTCGCCGCGGCGCTGGCGGGCAAGGTGGCAGTGAACCTGAACTACACCGCGTCGCCCGAAGCGCTGGATTCCTGCGCGAAGCAGTGCCGGCTGGAAACGGTGGTCACCTCGCGCGCATTCCTGGAGCGCTTCAAGACGCATGTGCCCGGGCGCGCGCTGTATCTCGAGGACGTGGCCGCCAACCCGCGGGGCAGCGAAAAGCTGACCGTGCTGCTGCTGGCCTGGCTGCTGCCCGCGCGGCTGCTGGAACGGGCGCTGGGCAATAAGAAGCGCGCGTCGCTGGACGACCTGGCGACGGTGATTTTCTCGAGCGGCAGCACCGGCGAGCCCAAGGGCGTGATGCTTTCGCACTTCAACGTGGCCGCGAACGTGGACCAGCTCGGCCAGACGTTCATGCTCGGCAGTAACGACCGCATCCTGGGCATCCTGCCGTTCTTCCATTCCTTCGGCTTCACCGGGACGCTGTGGCTGCCGGCGATTCTCGGCGTTGGCGCCATTTACCACCCCAGCCCGCTGGACGCGCGGGCCATCGGCGCGCGCGTGGCGCAGTACGGCGTCACGTTTCTGCTGGCCACGCCCACGTTCCTGCAAGCCTACATCCGCCGCTGCGCGCCGGAGGAGTTCGGCAGCTTGAAATATGTGATGGCCGGGGCGGAGAAACTACCGGACCGCGTGTCGCGCGCGTTCGAGGACCACTTCGGCATCCGGCCGCTGGAAGGCTACGGCGCCACGGAGTGCTCGCCCGCCGTTACGGTGAACACGCGCGATTTCCGCGCCGCGGGTTTCCGCCAGGTGGGGGCCAAGCGCGGCAAGATCGGTCACCCGCTGCCGGGCATCACCGCGAGAATCGTGGACCCGGACACGTTCGCGCCGCTGCCTCCGGGCACGCCCGGATTGCTGCTGGTGCGCGGGCCCAACGTGATGATGGGTTACCTGGGCAAGCCGGAGAAAACATCGGAGGCGCTGCGGGACGGCTGGTACGTGACCGGCGATATCGCCCTGCTGGATGAGGACGGGTTCCTCGAAATCACCGACCGGCTGAGCCGCTTCAGCAAAATCGGCGGCGAGATGGTGCCGCACGTCAAGGTGGAGGAAAAGCTGCACGAAGTGGCCGGCGCCACCGAACAGTGTTTTGTGGTCACCGGCGTGCCGGACGCGCGCAAGGGCGAGCGCCTGGTGGTGCTGCACACCCTGCCTGACGAAAAAGCCAAAGAAAGCGCGGCGCAACTGGCGGAGGCCGGCTTGCCCAACCTGTGGGTGCCGCGCGCCAGCCAGTTCTTCCGCGTGGACGCGCTGCCTTACCTGGGCACCGGGAAACTGGACCTGCGCAAAGTCCGCGAGACGGCCATCGCCCTCTCCCCGGAAACATAGGCCGCCTGTGGGGCGACCCTACGGGCGGAGCAGCAGGCGGGCCTTGGTGTGCTTCTCGACGGCGGGGCGGGAGAAGAGCAGGGGGAAGTACTGGTCGCGCGACCAGAGGGAGAGCAGGTTGTCGTAGAAGGGGCTCTCGGGCTGACCGGATTGGCCGGGGACGTTGCAGGCCACGGACTTGTCCCAGTCGGACAAGTCCAGGATTTGACGGAGGCTGGCGCCGTGGGTCTGGCGGTAGTTGGCGCCGCCGGCGGCGTTCAGCGTGGCGCCGTCGCCGCCGCGCTCGACCGGACCGCGGTTGAAGAGGGCCGCGCGCTCAGGGTTGCCGGCCAGGGCGTGGCGGAACTCGGCCTGGCGCAGGGCGCCCCAGCGCCAGCGGTCCATGTCCGGGCCGAGGCGACGCTCCAGCTCGGCGATGGCTTCGTCGAGGGCCTCGCCCGGGGCGGCCTGGCGGCACTTCTCATCGCATACCGGGTTGTTGCGGCGCGCGGTGAGCGCCCAGAACAGCGTGGGCGAATCAATGGAGCGGCCCGCGCGATTCCAGAGATTGCCGGGCAGATGCGGACGAAACACTTTCTCCCGCAGCTTTTCCAGCCAAACGGAGTAGATGGCGGCCGAGGGCGAACTGGGGGTGAGGCGCGCTTCCCAGTCGCGCAGGAGCTTGAGCGCGCGGATGCGCTTCTCGTTGCTGGCCGGGGCCGATCCCAGCAGGGAGACGAATTGTTGCGCGGCCAGCGAAACGTAGTCGGCCTGAAGGCGCTGGGAGGCCTCGACGGTATGCTCCGTTTCTTCGCTCAGCACCTGGCGGATGCGGTCGGCGCGGTGGCTGGTGGCCCAATCGAAGCCGATGGCGCGCGGCTCGCCGCGCTTCAGCGTGTTGTTGTTGGCGGTGGAGACGAACTTGCGCGAAGGGTTGTACTCATGGGGTAACTCGCTGAGCGGGAAGAAGCCGTCCCACTCGTATTCCACGGTGTCGCCCGGCACCGGCAGGATGCCCAGCCAGGTGCGCCGAATCGGGGCCAGCGCCGCGGCCTGGTAGCCGATGTTGCCGTCCACGTCGGCGTACACGAAATTCTCCGGAGGGAGTTTCCAGCGCTCCAACGCCCGGCGAAACTCCTTCCAATTGGCGGCGCGGCTGAGGGCCATGCCGGCGAAGTAGCCGGCCGTGCCCGGCTCGCTGCCGATCCAGCGCAGGGCGTAGGCGCGGCGGCGGGCCGGGTCTTCGTGGATCACCGGGCCGTGGCGCGTGTACTTGAGCTGTACTTTGCGCGGCTGCGGCTCGCCTCGGACGGGAATCTCCTCTTCCAGGATCTGCATCCTGCGCCACCCGCGCTGCTCGAGGGCGTCGAAGTACAGCGCGGGGTCTTTCTCATGGACGCGCTCGACGTACAGGTCCTGCTGATCGGCGGCGAAAATCGTGAGGCCGAAGGCAATGCGCTCGTTATGCCCGATGGAAACGGCGGGCAACGCCGGCTCGCCCGCCCCGATCACGTTCCACCCCGGCCCCACCAGATGCACCAGATACCGCAGCGAAGGCAATTGCAGCGCGCGATGCGGATCGTTGGCCAGGATGGGCTTGCCGGACCTGGTGCGCGCGCCGTGCACGGCCCAGTTGTTGCTGCCCTCGGCGCCGGGGAAGCGCACCCCGGCCTGCGCCGCGCGAAGCCCGGCAAGCACCGCGGCATCCACGCCTTCGAGGCTCAGGCCCGGGGGAGGCTCAATCCGGCGCTGCGGGTCAGTGGGGAAGAGCAACGCGGCTCTTTGCGGGCCGAGCCGGGCCACCACTTCCGCGCGCAGAATCTCGTCCTCGGCGTTGCCGGTCATGGGATAGGCGGCCATGCGGGAGACGCACACTTCCGGGGTCCACGGGCCGGGGCGGATGCCCAGCAACTGAAACTCGATGGGCAGGCGGTCGCCGAGCTGCGCGATGTAGGCGTTGATGCCGCGCACGAAAGACTCGGTGATCGCGCGGGCATCGGGGGAGTAGCTGCGCCACTCGGCCTCCCAGTTGCCGCGGAAGCGCAACAACCGGGCCATGCGGTCGCGCTCGACCGCGGCCGGGCCCAGCACTTCGGCCAGGCGGCCTTCGGCCTGGCGGCGCCACAGGTCGAGCTGCCACAGGCGGTCCTGGGCGGCGACGAAGCCCTGGGCGAGGAAGAGGTCGGCCTGCGTCTTGGCGTAAATGTGGGGGACGCCCCACTCGTCGCGCAGCACTTCCACGGGCTGCTCCAGCCCGGGTACGCGCAATTCCCCGGAGATTTGCGCCAGCGCCCCCCGCGCGTGCTCCCGTAGCGCCGCTTCCATCCGGGCGTCGCGCTGGGGCAGGGTTAGGGCGGCCAGCGCCACGCTCAGCCACAGGGCAACGGCCGCTACCCAGGGCGCCAAAGGCGATGGGTTCCTTCCGGGCAGTTCGTTTCTTCGGTTGGGTCTCACTCCTGACTCCCCACTCCTAGCTCCCGCCGCTGCGGCGAATCATGTCCGCGGCCTTCTCGGCGATCATGATGACCGGGGCATTGGTGTTGCCGCGGACGAGCACGGGCATCACCGAAGCGTCGGCCACGCGCAAACCCTCGACGCCGCGCACGCGCAACTGCGCGTCCACCACAGCCAGCGGATCGCAGCCCATCTTACACGTGCCCGCAGGATGGTACAGCGTTTCGAGGCGGGCGCGAAGGAAGTCGTCCAGGGCGGCGGCGTCCCGCGCGGAAGCGCCGGGCGTCACCTCTTCGATTCCGAAGGGCGCAAACGGGCGCGTCGCGGCCAGTTCGCGCATCTGGCGGATCCCCGCGCGGAGCACCTCCCAATCCCCGGGGTCCAGGAGGTAGCGAGGGTTGATGACGGGCGGGTCAAACGGGGAGGCGCTGCGCAAGGAAACCCGGCCGCGGCTCGACGTGACCAGCAGCGTGACGCAGCAGGAGAAACCGTGGCGCTCCGGCCGCGTTTGGTAGTGGCGCCGGATGAGCACCGGGCAGAAGTGAAGCTGAAAACTTGGCCCCCGGCTGGTCAACCGTATGCCGACAAAGCCGCCGGCCTCGGCCACGTTGGAGCTCAACGGCCCCGACCGAAACAGCGCGTATTGGAGGAAGCTCCAGTGGGTTTCGGCCGTGGCCAAACTCACGGGGCGGCGGCAGGACCATTGGACGTCCGCGGCCGGATGATCCTGGAGGTTCCTGCCGACGCCGGGCAAGTCGGCGGCAACGGCAATGCGATGCGCGCGCAAATGGTCCGCGGGACCGATGCCGCTGAGCATCAGCAGTTGCGGAGAATTGATCGCGCCTCCGCAGAGCACGACCTCGCGCTCGGCGCGGGCTTCCCTGGTGGATTTGTCCCCGCCGGAAACGTATTTCACTCCGACGGCGCGCCCGCGCTCGACGATCACGCCTGTGACCGGGGCCAGCGTTTCCACGCGCAGATTCCGGCGGGACCAGGCCGGCGCCAGGTAAGCCGCGGCCGCGCTCATTCGCTTCCCGTGCTTTTGCGTCACCTGGTGCAAGCCGAAGCCGAGCTGCTCGGCGCCGTTGAAGTCGGGGTTGAGCGGCAGGCCGAGTTCCGCGGCGGCTTCGACGAAGGCGCGGGATAGGGGATTGGGTGAGCGCAGGTCGGCCACATGGAGCGGGCCGCCGGCGCCATGGAACTCGTCCGCGCCGCGCTCGTTGTTCTCGGCCCTTTTGAAATAGGGCAGGACGTCGTCGTACCCCCAACCCGGGTTGCCCCGGTCGCGCCACCCGTCGTAGTCGTGGCGATTCCCTCGCATGTAAATCATGGCGTTCATCGAGCTGGAGCCGCCCAGCATCTTGCCGCGGGGCCAGTAGAGCCGGCGTCCGCCGAGGCGGCGCTGCGGCTCCGTTTCGTAGTTCCAATCGCATTCGGTGCGGAACAGGGCGGGGAAGGCCACCGGGACGCGGACTTCGCGGCGCGTGCCGGGGCCGCCCGCTTCGAGCAGCAGCACGCGGGCGCGCGGGTCTGCGCTCAACCGCGCGGCCAGCACGCACCCGGCCGACCCCGCACCTACGATGATGTAGTCGCAATCGCCCGGCACGGGCGCGAGTGTAGCAGAGGGGAGCGGGACGAGGCCCCGGATTCACCCGCGGCTCTGGAGCGGTCCGGACATGTGTTGCCCCGGGGCCGGGGCTAGGGCTGGATGGTGATGATGGCCAATTCCGGGCGGCACGCGAATCGAACGGGCAGGACCGAAGTACCCACACCGCGGCTCACGTACATTCGCGCGGCCCCGAGTTCATACCAGCCCTCCACATAGGGCCACGAGCCATACGGCAGCCACAGCGGAGGCAGGAACGGGATCCGCACTTGCCCGCCATGCGTATGCCCGGAAAAGGCGAAGTGGACCTGGTCGGCTACCTGATCAAAGTACGCGGGGGAATGAAAGAGCAGAATGCGCAACGCGCCGGGGGGCGCGGCGCCGAGCGCGGCGAGGGCATCCGGCCGGCCGTTTCCCGCGTCGTCCACCCCGCCCACCCACACATCCGGCCGCACAGACTCGCCGCGGTTGAGCAGCAACTTCACTCCGGCCAGGCGATAATGCTCCGCTTCGTTTCCGGGCGGCTGCCAGTTCTCCCAATTCCCCCGCACCAGGTACACGCCCAGCGGGGCTTTGAGTTGCGTGAGCAATTCGCGCGTGCCGCGGTGGGTGCCGCCAAATCCGGCGAGCGTGTCGCCGGTGATGACAATGAGGTCCGGCCGCTCCTGTTCGAGCCTGGCCAGCAGCGCACGCTCGCGGCGACCCAGCCCGCGGGTATGCAGGTCACTTACATGGGCGACCCGCAGGGGAGACGTAAGCCGGACGGCCGCGGAGGCAGGGACTGTGTGGCGGGTGACTTCCAGCCAGTAGGGCTCGACGCCCACGGCATATCCCGCGAGCAATGCGGCCAGCACGATAACGAAGAACGTCAGCCGCCGAAGCCGGGGACGGCGGGAAAAGGGCCAGCGTGTCAACATTCACCCGTTACGAGACGCGATCTTCCTGCCGAAATGAAAATAGACGCGCATGCGCTCGAGCAAGTGAGCCCAGGCGCGGCGCTGCACGGCCAGGCCACGGCCTACCGCGGCCGCGCCCGATTGCTCCAGGGAGACCAAAGCGCCATAGGGTGTTTGCTCCGCGCTGATGCGCACTTCAGAAGTCCTGCCCGCGCGTCCCGCGGCTTCGCCGGCTTCCCAGGTGAAGGCCACGCGATGGCCCCTGGTGATTTCCAGGAAAACGCCTTTTTCCAACCCGGACTTGCGCTGCCAGGCGTAACTTCCGCTCTGGCGCGGCTGGATTTTGGCCCGGCCCGGCAGAATGGAGCTCATCGCCGTGGGGCTGATCCACGCCTGAATCACCTGACGGGGAGTGGCGCGCATGAGGGTGCGCACGAAGAGGGCATCCTCGGCGGGCGGCTGCTCCAGCAGGGTCTTGAGCTTGAGCAGGAAGTCCGCCCAGCCGTGGCGGTACAACTCCAGGTCCACCCCGGGAGAATCTCCCTGAACGACGGTAACCAGGGAAGCCTGCCCCTGTCCTTTGACCGTCAGCGAGGCGGTGACTTCTCCAGGGCCGCCGAGCACCAGCGCGGCGCCGGGGACGGCGTCCAATACGCGGCCGCGCCAGGTGAATTGGCCCGGTTGGCCCTTTCGCGGCGCCGCAGCGGCCCAAACGCTCCAGTTCCACAGAAAAGGCCTGCCCGGGCGCCAGTCCATTTCCACGTGGCCCATGACCAGGTCGCCCAGAACGCCGGGAGTAGTCAAGGCTTGCCACGCCCGGTCCGCCGGGACGGCAATCGCCAGGGCCTCGGCAACCGGCTCCGGATTTCTTTTTTGCTTCTTCATTCAGGGCCCGGAAAAGGCGCGGGAGATTCCAGAAACGAATCGTCGATTGTACACCAGCAGGGGAAGTACGCTTGAGGGTCCAGCCCGGGACGCGCTTTCCCGCGGCGCGTTTCAACGAGGGGCGTTGGGGGCGGGCTTGAAGTCGGCGTAACGCAGGGTGAGGCGCAGTTTGACCTCCACGCCCTTTTCCTTGAGGAAGCCCTCCGAGCGGACGAACGTGGGCAGACGGGCCTGGCCTTCGATCACTTCGCGGTAGGTCTCGAACAGACTGAACAATTCCTCGCGGGCCACTTCGGAAACGAACCGGCCGTAGCTCTTCACAATCTCGAACTCCTGGTCGTCCAGCCAGACCAGGCCCTCGAATTGGCGCTCCTTGCGCTCCAGCCTCTTGGGCTTCACGGAAAAGAGAAAGGCGGGGATCTCGTCCACCTTTTCCGGACCGAGGTAGGTGAGCTCGTAGCGTTCGATATTCTCGGGCGTGAGCGAGAAGTGGGAGATGGCTGCCAGGTCCTGCAAGTCCACCAGTTCGAAGCGGGCGCGCTTCAACGTCTTGGGCGGCTCTTCCAGGATGCGGCCATAGCGCTGGCCATCCGGCTTGTAGTAGATCTCGCTCACCAGTTGAGCTTCACCGGCCTGCGAGCCGTCCGGGTCGTACTCCTGGACGCGCACGGTGAAGCGGTAGGCCGAGGAGTCGAAAGCCTTCTTCGACGCGCCCTCCTTTTCGGCAAACTTGCGGATGATCTCGGCGGCGGGGATGGGCGGCTGCGCCGCGGGGGCCTCCGCTGGGACCCGTTTGATCTCGCGCTTGGGCGCAGGGTTCATGGGCCCCTGCTGCTGGGCTTGCAGCCAGGGGGCCGCCAGCAGCGCCGCCAGGGCCAGGACGACGGCGGAATGGGACGTCCTCGATTCCATCGCGTGCACCAAGTTAGATGCGCGTTCCAGCGCCGGCGAACAGAGACTCTATTCCACCACCACAGCGCTGAAGGCCAGTTTGTAACTCGCTTCCGCGCCAGCCGCAAGAGCCGGGAAGCGCAGCTTGAGCAGCGCCGAGTGGCGCTGCATCTCGAGGCGCATCCGCCCCGCGGGCCATTCGAGGCGCAGCGCAAAGCTCCCGGGAGTGCGCACCTCGAGGCGGCGGGCGTCCTCCGGCACGTCCAGGGCCTTGCCGGGGACCAAGGTCTCGCAGGTCAGTTCATCGGCGAGGGCGGCCGCATCCGGATTCGCGGGGGCCTTTTCCGCGCTGGCGGGGTTGGCCGCCGCGGCCTCTTGCTGCGGCGCGGGGGCGCCCCAGCAGAGGCGCGAGGTGTGCCGCCCGTAGAACACAATGGGCGCGGAGGCCGACACGGTCAGGTCCCAATGCTGCGCCGTGTCTGCGGGCGCGGCGCGCAAGGAGTAAACCGCTTCGAACTTCTGCGGCCCAGTGATGCGCAACGTCTTCTCCACGCGCAGCGCCGCTGTATCGTGGGCCAGGCGCAGGGCGGTGGTGTTTTCCTCCTTCAGCCAGGAGGCCGAGTAGGGGAGGCGAAAAAGCTGCTGGACGGGGCCCGCGGAGTCCCCCGCGCGGAGCTGGGCCTCCTCGCGCAGCAGGCCCAGGGCATTGGTCAAGCTCAGGCCCGACTCACGATCCACCAGGGCGAAGATGCGACCGCCGGACTGGGGCGCGGTGACGATGCGCAGGCGGTCGTCCTCCAGCACCCACTCGTCCGCGCCATCGCGGTCAAAATCGAACTCATAAGGCGTGACCCTGTCCTGCTGGACGGGAACGAAGGCCACGGAGCCGGAGCGGCGATCGCTGCCGCTGCGAGCCTCGACACGGCTGATCAGCGGCGTGTGGCAGGGCGCCAGCGCCCCGGGATCGTCCGGGACCCCGTTCCGGCACGCGCGTTCCACGGGCGCATCGCCGCGCGCGCCGCCATTCTCCAGCGACGGCTTCAAGTCCATGCGGTCGAAGCCGTGCTCGCGCGGGTCCATGCCCACGCCCTCCTGCCCGCGAATCGGGCCTTCAACTTTGACGTCCACTTGCCTGGGCATCACGTCGTAGTTGGTGGCCTCGACAATCATCCTGCCGGTGCGGTCGCCCTTCAGGATAATCAAGGGGGGCTCGGTGATGAGCGCGGCATCCGCGGCCAAGGGCAATCGGGCGGCATCGGTCACGCCCCAGTCAAAGTCCTTCCGGCCGGTCTTGTCCGGATCGGGCTTTTTGGGCACAGAGGGCTCGTAGGGGAGCTGAATCTTGACCAGGCGGATGTAGTCGGGAGCGGGGCCGCGCTGGATGGTCACCTCGAACTGGCGAGTCTCGACGGTCCACAGCCCCTCCGGATTGACCTCATCGACGCGGGTGCGGGAAGGCTGGCGCTCGAGGCGCAGGCGCAGCGTGGCGCGCGTGGGAACGTACATGGTGAGCTGTAGCTCCTTGCCGTCGCGTTCCGCCCACAGTAGTTCGGCGCCGGCGGTCACAATCTCGTCGGTGCACTCGTGGCCCGGCCTGGGCGCGGAGCACAACGGCGCGTTGAGCGGCAGCAGGAGGGAATCTCCGGGCGGCACGGTGATGCGCAGAGGCAAGGCGCCGGTACCGGCGGCGCGGGCGCTCACGCGCGGGGAGAGAATCTCCAGGTCCTCTTCCACCGCTTCCTGGCCGAGGTTGGTCACGCTCAACAGGCCACCGCCGCTTTCCCGCGTGCGTTCCCCCAAGGGACCGGTACCCGCGTTGGTGACAAGCTGGCTGACCAGCAGCGTGCCGCTCCCCGTTCCCGCGCGGCGCACCACGGGCCGCTGAGCCGCCTCACGCAGAAACGAGTGCAGCGCGGCGGCCGCCTCGGCGGCGCTGGGATGGCCAGCCGCGGCTCCGAGGGAGTCCTCCAGCCTCACCCAGGAGTACAGCCCCTCGTCCACTTCCACCACGCGCCCGCCTTGCCGCGCATAGTCATCGAGCGCCGTGGCATCGGCGGCGTTCTGGCTTGACGGAAGCACCAGGGTGACCGCGTTGCGCAGCAATTGCGCGGCGGGCTGAGTGGCGGGATCCACCGCTTCCAGGGTGAGGCCGGCAAGAGCGGCTGCCCGCTCCAGTCGGAGAAAGCGGCGCTCCGCGTCGGGACCTGCCGCGGCGGGCAACACGACGCCGAAGTCCGCTCGCCGGTGGGCGGCGCCGAGGAACCGGTTCCAGGCGTCCAACAATTGACCATTCCGCAGCACCGGGCGCGCCCGGGCCTGGCGTTCCCCGTTGATGTCCAGCGCCGCATCCCAGCGGAAGTAGCGGTTCCCGGAGGCGCCTTCCCACCCCGCGGGCGTAAGCGTGTCCTGCAACGGGAAGTAGCTCAGCCCGCCCCCGCCGTGGCTGAGGAAGAGCCGCGAACTGACCAGCGTGTCGCCGGCGGCGGTCTCCGGGGGGCGCGCGTCGTCCGCGGCGGAGGGCCAGCCGGCCTGATAGTCGAGCAGCAGCGGCGGAAGCGCGGATCGAATGCGCTCCTGGTGGCCGGCCAGCGAAAGCGCCGCGGCCTCCGCAGCATCGAAGCGGCGCGGGATGGACGGCGCGGTAACGTCGCCGGGAGCGTCCGCCACGGGCTCGCGCGGGAACCACGCCGCAGCGACGTGAAGGAAGGGCAGGCCCGCCAGTCCGCCCGCTTCGAGGATCCGCCGCGCCGAGTCCGCTCTGCGCCCCACACCGTTGAAGCGGTCGCCCGCCGCGATCAGGATCAATGGTCCGGAAACTTCCTTCTCCTGGGGCGCGCCCCTCTTCCGGGTGCGGTCCGGGACGCGCACGCCGGCTCGCCCGCTGAAAGGCGCCAGGACGCGAGCCACAGCCGTGAGCCAGCGCTCATGGGCGCTCGCGCCAGCTTCGTCCGCCGGGGCCCACTCGGGCAGGCCGGCGTTTTTCCATTCGCGGTCCACGGCGCCGCCGGGCCGGACGATGAGCTTGAAGCCCTTCTCGGTGATCAGTTTCAGCAGGCCGCGCAGGTCGCGCCGTGCATTCGTGGTGCCTTCGAAATCGAACTCGCCGGGGCGCAATTCATGCCAGTTCCACGGGATGGCCAGGTCAATGGTGTTGATGCCCAGGGAGCGGTGCGCTTCGAGCGAAGCCTCCCACAGGTCGCGGGGCAGGCGGTAATAAAAGAAAGCCGCGCTGTGGATAAAGAAGGGTTCGCCATCCACGCGCAGCTCCGGGTAGGTCCCCGTGACCCTGATTTCTGCCCCGCGGACGCCTGCCGGCCGGGCCGCGGGGCCGGGGCTCTGCGCGACGGTGCTCCCGGCGCTGAAAAGAACCACGGCCGCAGCCAGCAAGAGAATGCGGGTCCGCAACTTCACAAAACGATTCTGTCATGGTTCGCGCCGGGCGCGCCAGCAAAAGCGGCTTTGTTCGCTTTGCGGTTGCGGCTCGGTTGTGCGTACCGGATAATGCTGAAGTGCCCGCCTCTGGGCGCTGGGGGATAGTGTCTCTGGTCATCTGCCCGCATTGCCGCGCAGAAACCCCGGACGATTCGATCCGTTGCCGGAAGTGCGGCCTGCCGCTGGCCAAGTTCGACGAGGGTGAAACGATGGCCGGCGTGCCGGTGGGCCCGGAAGTGGCCGCCGAGTCACAGCGCATTTCCCGCCAGCCCTCGACGGCCTCCGCCGTGGCTTCGCCGCCCCCGGCCTCCTCCGCGGGAGGGCCAGTGGGAGCTTCCTGGCCGGCCTACGCCGCATCGCCGCTGCTGGAGCCGGGGGCGGACTTCGGGCCGCGCTACCGCATCGAAGAGCGCATCGGCGAGGGCGGCATGGGCACGGTGTACCGGGCCTTCGACAAGGAACTGAACCGCGTGGTGGCCCTGAAGCTGCTGCGGCCGGAGTTGACGCACGACGCCGGCTCGATGCAGCGCTTCAAGCAGGAATTGCTGCTGGCCAGCAAAGTCTCCCACAAGAACATCCTGCGCATCCACGACCTGGGCGACGCCGGGGGCATCCGCTTCATTTCCATGGCCTACGTGGATGGCGAGGACCTCAACGGGCTGCTGGGACGCGAAGGCAAGCTGGACGTGGAGCGCGCGGCGTCCATCTTCCGCGAGTTGTGCTTCGCGCTGAAGGCGGCGCACAGCGAAGGGATCGTCCACCGCGACCTGAAGCCGCACAACGTGCTGCTGGACAAGTCGGGCGGGGTGTTTGTTTCCGATTTTGGCCTGGCGAAGTCGCTGGAGTCGGGCAACGTGGGCATGACCCGCACCGGGGAGTTCCTGGGCACGCCGCGTTACATGTCGCCGGAACAAGTGGAGGGCCAGCCGGTGGACCAGCGCAGCGACATCTACGCGCTGGGCCTGATCGTGTACGAGATGCTCACCGGGGATGTGCCCTTCAGCGGCGATTCGGCCATGCAGGTGATGTTCAAGCGCATCAAGGAAAAGCCCAAGAACCCCCGCAGCATCAACCCGGCGATCCCCGAGTACCTGGCGCGCATCGTGCTGCACTGCCTGGAGCGCAAGCCAACCGACCGTTACCTGCAGGCCGGCGAAATCCTCGCGGACTTGAACGCTCACCGGGCCTCCTCGCACGGCATCACCATGAAGTTCACGATCCCCGCGGCGGCCGACCGGCGCTGGTGGTGGATCGCCGGCGCGGCGGTGCTGGTGATTGCTCTGGGCTACGGCATCTGGCGGTTTACCCGGCCTCCCGCCGATGCCACCGGTTCGGCGCCGGCGGGCGCAGCGGTCCCGGCGGGTCCGGTGCGGTATGTGGCCGTGCTGCCGTTCCGCATCCTGGGGGATGAGAAAGCGCTGGGGTACCTGGGAGAGGGGTTGATCGAGGGTCTCACGGCCAAGCTGTCGCAGCTTCCAGCGCTGCGTGTCTCGTCGCGCTCCGCCGTGGAAGAGGCGCGGGCCAAAGGCTCGATGGACAAGATCGCGCGCGCGCTGGGGGTGAAGCTGGTGGTCAGCGGCGTCATCCAGCCGGCGGGCGACCGCCTGCGGGTCATCGTCAACGTGGACGACATGGAGAAGGGCCAGCGCGTGTGGGGCCAGGAGTTTACCGGGATCGCGCAGGACCTGCTGGCACTGGAAGACCAGATTTACGCCAAGGTGGTGCCGGGCCTGGGCCTGGAAGCCACCGGAGAAGAAATCGCGCGGGCCACCGCGCACCCCACCGAGAACCTGGAAGCGTACGACCTGTATCTGCGCGGGCGCGGCGCGCTGCGGGGCCAGCAGGACGTGCGCAAGCTGGAAGAAGCGGTGGCCAACTTCGAGCAAGCGCTCAAGAAGGACCCGCAGTTCGCGCTGGCCTATGCCGGGCTGGCCGATGCGCAGATGCAGCTCTATACCGAGAAGAAGGATCAGGTGTACGCCGAGCGGGCCCTGGGGGCGGCGCAGCAGGCCGCGCGGCTGGACGACAAGCTGCCGGAGGTGCACTTCTCGCTGGGCAGCGTCTTCAGCGCCACCGGGCGCACCAGCGAAGCCATCGCCGAGTTGAAGCGCGCGCTGACCCTGGCGCCCAACTCCGACGAGGGGCATCGCCGCCTGGGTCACGCCTTTATGCGCGCCGGCCGCACCGAAGAGGCTTTGCAGGCGTTCCAGAAGGCCATTGACGTCAACCCCTACTTCTGGCTCAACCACAGCGCCCTGGGAGGCGCGCACTTCCAGATCGGCGACAACGAGAAGGCCCTGGCCGGGTTCCGCAAGGTGACCGAACTGGAGCCGGACAACCCGCTGGGGCACGAGAACCAGGGGTCTGTCTATTTCCGGCAGGGGAAATGGAACGAGTGCATCCCGTTTTTCGAGAAGGCCCTGGCGCTGGAGCCGTACTGGTCCACGTACTCGAACCTGGGCACGGCATATTTCTACCTGAAGCGGTACCCCGACGCGGTGAGGATGTTCGAGAAATCCGTGGAGATGAACCCCAACGAGGAAGTGACCCTGGGCAACCTGGCGGATGCCTACCGCTGGTCCGGACTGAAAGACAAAGCGCAGGCCAAGTACGACGCGGCCATCGCCCGGGCCTACCAGGAACTGCGGGTGAACCCGCGCGACGCCAATACCCTGGGCAACCTGGCGCTCTATTACGCGAAGAAGGGCGATGACTCCCGTGGCGTGGAGTTCATCCGCCGGGCCCGCTCGATTGACCAGACCAGCGTGAGCCTGATGTACAACGAGGCCGTGGTGCACGCGCTGGGCCGGCGCGTCCCCGAAGCGATGCGCGCGCTGCGCAAAGCTGTCGGCGCGGGGTACTCCGCCGCCGAAGCGCAAAACGACCCGGAACTCGAGTCCCTGCGCTCCCATCCCGACTTTGCCGCTCTGGGCAAAGCGCCGCGATAACAACCTGCCTATGCCTGGCCATGCCGGAGACGGCGCGCGATTCCGCCATCATTGACGGAAGAGCACCTGGACTCCGCGGCGCCAGGATTCGTTGAGCCCGATGCAAGTCACTTCGATTCCCGGCGCCAGGCAGCGGACCAGTACGCCGGTGGTGGGATGGAAACGGAACCCCGGCGCGACCAGATAGAGGAGCGGCGGGGCCGCCCGCAACTCCACGCCGCGGAAATAGCCCAGCCGCGTGAAGTCACCCTGCTGCTGGTGATGCCGGACGCGCAGCCAGTATTCGGCCGCCTGCAAGGGTAAATGGATATCTTCGCTGGCCTTGAGTTCGATGACGACCAGGCGGCCGTCGCGGGTGACCCCCAGGAGGTCTAACACGCTGCGTTGGCCCCCGGCCGTGGGGGCCGTTTGCGCATACAGATGGGCGGGATGAAGCCGGGCATCCAGGCGAGCGGGGTCGGCTTGAATCAGCGTCCCCAGCCAGCGCTCCGGCTGGGCGCGGAACAATGGATGGTTGGCGTCCGCGGCTTGTGGGCTGCGGCGCTTAGCCAGCTTGTTCACCAGACGTTGCAGCGCGGACCAGGCCCCGGGCCCCAGCTTGCGGCGCTGGTTGAGACCAAACTCGACTTGCCCGTCGCGCCAGTGAGCGAACTCCAGCCCGCGCCAGCGCAGGGCCACCTCGCGCGTGCCCGCGGGAACCACCGTGTCCACCGCGTCCGGCGCCAGCCGGACAATCTTCTCGATGTCTCCCTGCGCGGCCAGCAGAAGTTGCTCGGTTTCCCGGCGGGGGCGCAGGAAAGTAGCCAGGTTGCCGCTGTCGGAAACGGGAAAGCGCCGCGCGCGCCACTCTGCCCCGTCCACCTCGTACAACTCCACGTGGACGGCCGGCGCCAAAGCGCGCAAACGCTCAGCCGTGGAAGAACATCCCGCTCCCGGCAGGAAGAGCCGCAGCCCGGCTACCGCGCGCCGCCCGGCGCGCTGGCGTACCGCGTCGAGCCACAGGAGGCCGAAGCTGAGCGCGGCGTCAGCCGTGGCCGGGGACTCCGATGGCGCAGCGGCCAGCACGGCCCAGGCCTGGCTGCCACGCGTGACCACCCCGCGCGTGTAACTGCCGCTGAAGGAGTGCTCCAGGTCCGGCGCGGAGGTCAGGGACTCGACGACTTCGTCGGGGAATTGTTCCTGGAGGAACCGGCAGAAGCGCTCGCGAAAGTTCTCGCGGCTCAACCGCGCGGCTGCGCGAGGCGCGTCTCTGCGAACCAGTTCCAGCTTGGCCGGCTGGGGCCGCCCGAAGCGCTGCACTTCCAGCAGCAGCCGGTCGTCGCTGGCTTCCTCAATGCGCAGCACCTGGCGAACCAGGTTCTGTTGGCCGGTCCAGAGTTGCAGCAGCACGCGGCCGCCCTGCGCGCGCACTTCGTACTGGAAGCCGGTCAGTTGCGGCAGGAAGCTGCCGGCTTCCCAGGCCTCCACCGGGGACGAGCCTGTTGCGGAGGCGGGACCGCTGAGCCTGGCCAGACGCTCTTCCAGCGCGGCCGGGTCCACGCGGGACGGGGCTGGTTGACGAGAGGGGGTCACCAACGCGGATTCTAGCACCGGGCGCCGGCGGCTCAGCGGTTGCCGAAGTTCTCGGGGTCGTAATCAGGGTCCCCGGGCGCCGGCATATTGCCGGAGGTCAGCACCACGCTTTGGCCGGTCAGCTCGATGCGTTTGCGGCATTTGCGGCAAGCGACCACTTCATCGAGGCGGACCATGTAGGGGCGGGCCTTCTCGAACTTGATCTGGTCTTCGCGGCTCATCCCGCGCGGGGGTTGAGCTTTCTTCTTGCGCACCATCCAGCGGATGGGATAGTCGTCCTCGCGCCGGCACATGGGGCACATCAGTTTCTGCGTCTTGGTCTCCTGGCGTTCGTCGTAGAAGGCCCGCTCATCCATGTGCGGAATTGTAGCAGGAGCCCTGGGCGAGTCTCAAAGCCGCGCGCGCGAAGCCACGGGCGCGAGCGGCCAGGCCACCACGTCGAGCCGCCGCGCGAAATGCAGCAGCGGCGGGGAATGCGGAAGGCGGAGCCCGGCGGCCGCGGCTACGGTGTCGCGCTCCACTTCCGCCTCAGCGACCTGCAACGGCCACGGCGGGTGGTGGATTTCGGCGCGGCACAACCGGCCGCGGCGAATGGAGTAAAGGCAATAACGCTCCGTGAGGAAGTACTCGATGGAGCCGGACGGCGCGGGAAACACGCCGCCGGCGGGCCGGTAGCGCCCGCGAAATTCGGCGTCGGCCCCGATCCGCCGGCTTTCGTAGCTCACCGTTCCCGCGCGGTCCGCGCATTGCATGCGCGCGCGGAAGTAAGGCAGGTGATACCACGCCCGGGCCAGCGTCACGGCCAACGGATTCGCCGCATCCAGGCTGAAGAAGTACACGCCCGGCTTGCCCTCGGCGGTCACGTAGGTGCGCACGTTGAGCTCCGGGAAGGAAGAAATCCAGGGAAGCGCCGGAACCCCGCGCGGCGTCACGCCGCTCATGCGAAAAGGGACTACACCGACCCAGGCGGATCCATCCCACAGGTCCACTTCCAGACCCGCGGGCACAAGCGGGCGCATGGCCCCGGCGGTAATTGGCCAATGGGCGAAAAGCAAGTCGTGCCAGCTCATGGCCACGGCCCACGGTCGCCCAGGCAGAGGCCACGGCCGATGATGGGCAGGCGCCAGTATCATCGTGTACGTACACTTTACAGCAATAGAAGCCCGTAACTCTCCCGGCACATGTATGCACTGAAACTGTGCAAATCAATTCCCCGGGAAATCGATAGAATGCACACGCCTCTCCGCAACCACGAGCTTTGTAGTGATAGTATAACATAAGTAGAATCAATTAGTTGCTGGCCGTTCAGGGCCGGGCGAGGCTGCGCCTCGTCCCTTCCTGCGGAAGCACACCAGCACGCGGGGGCGGACGATTTCCACCGGGATTTCCACAGTACGGGGGATGTTGGCGCCGGGAAACTCAGGCCCGCGCCGGGCCTCCCAGCACCCGGGCAGGCAAGGTGATAACCGCGCGGAGCAGGTCCAGCACGCCCCCCACCGCGATTCCAACGATGCGGAATGGCAGCAGCAACAGCCACACCATGGGGTACAGCACCAGGGCCAGCAACGCCAGGGGCCAGCACAGCACCAGCAGGATGCACCAGAGAAGGAATTGGGTCATGACATTTCCCTCAATTTCAGATACGAAGAAACACGCGCGAAGGTTCAATGGGCCGCCGGGCTGCGCGCGGCATCCTCTTCCGGGGCGGGTTACTTGTCGTATTGGATGAGGGAAAAGACGTCGATGCCGCGCAGGCGCGTGCGGCCCCACAGGAACTTCAACTCGACGGCGAAGGCGCAGCCCACCACCTCTCCGCCCAGCTTGCGGACCAGTTCCACCGTGGCCGCCGCAGTGCCGCCGGTGGCCAGCAGGTCGTCGCATACCAGCACCCGCTGGTCCTTGTGGATGGCGTCCTCGTGAATCTCCAGCGTGTCCGAGCCATACTCGAGGTCGTAGGTCACCTTGGCAGTCTTCCACGGCAGCTTCTTGGGCTTGCGGACCGGGACAAAACCGGCGTCGAGCTTGTAGGCGATGGCCGGGGCGAAGATGAAGCCGCGCGCCTCCATGCCCACTACGACGTCAATTCTCTTTTCCCGATAGTGATCGCAGAACTGGTCCACCAACACGCGGAAACCGTCCTTGTCCTTCAGCACCGTGGTCAGGTCGTAGAAGAGGATGCCGGTCTTGGGCCAGTCGGGCACCTCGCGGATGAGTTTCTTCAGCTCTTCCATGGTCGGGGTCCTCTTCCTCAGATTGGCCGCGGGCTTCCGCGGGCGGGGTTTGCTCCGGACGCGACCGCCGGTCTTGCCCTTACGTTTGGGTTTAGGAGTCATGTTCGACGGAGAACTCCTCCGCGTACCGCGGCTCGAAGGCCGCGGGCACTTCGTGCACCCCGGTGACCCGGGAGGCGCGCGGCCCGGTTTCGAGCTCGGCGCGCAACGCGGCAAGCTGCTCGGGCGGGCCGAGGGCGTAAACCTCCACGCGCCCGTCGGCCAGGTTCCGCGCGTAACCGTGGATGCCCAGACGGTTCGCCGCCAGCACTGCGAACCACCGGTACCCCACGCCCTGCACTCGCCCCGATACCAGGAATCGCCGCGCTTGGCTGCGCTCCGGGTTCGCCGGCTTCGTTTCCGGCCCCGTCACAGCCGCCGGATTGTATCAGAGAACAGGACCAGCGACCGCTGCTCCCCTCAATTCGGCGCACGATCTTTCGCGCATTGGGCGGGTGCGAGTCTCGCCGCGAAAACTCCCCCGAAACACGGCGAGGCGCAAAGGAGGGTTTGCACCTTTGCACCAACGAGAGGGGCTCGGGGTGGAGCCAGAGCGGGCCTGCGGGAAGAATGCGCAAGACTTTGCTTTCGCGCGGTTGGGCCCGTCGCCGGCCCGAATTACTTGATTGACAGGGAAGGGATTATGGGTGAGAATGCACGCCCTTTCGTGGCGGGGAACTTGCAGGGAGTTTTGCAGACTAGGGGAGGGCGTACTATGACTCGCTCCGCTCGCTGGCTGGCTTTCGGATTCGCCGCGGTGCTCCTGCTGGCAGGACCGGCGTGGTCCAATAGCGTGAATGACCCGCAGATCATCATCCGCGGCGGCGGCGGCCACACGGTGACCCTGACGCCCGGAAACACCACCACCACACTGACGTTCAACACAGACCCGCGTTGCACGGCAACCACCGGTGTGATCAGCAATGTGGTGGTTCCGGCCATGACCTGCGGGGTTCACAACGCCAGCAACACCAGTATCTACGTCCTGACGTTTACGATCATCCCGGCTCAGACGCCGCTGGTGGTGTGCCCCATCCCCGCCAATTGCCTGCCGGGCACGTGGAGCGTGAACACCGCGGGCACCATTGCCACTTTCGTCTTTACGAACCCCCTGCCCTCGCCGGGGGACCTGCACATTGATTTCCTGGGCTTCCAGCTCGGGACGCCCATCGGCTTCGACGCCAAGACCCCCGAGCCGGCGACCATGCTGCTTTTCGCAACCGGCCTGGGAGCGGTTGCTCTCCGCCGCCGGTTCCGCCGGGCCCCCGTGGCGTAGGCTAACATCCCTCCAAATGGCGTCTCCGCTTGCCAGGATCAGAGGGAGTGGCTCGTCCACCGGCAGGAGTGCCCGCGCTCCCTGGGTGGTGACACCGTGAGAATCAGCGCACCATTCTGGTGGTTCTCGTTGTTGGCGTTCCGGGCTAGACGAGCGCCGCTTTGGCGCTGACGGCGATGCGATAGACGGGGATGGGCTTGCTGAAACCCTTGACGGTCAGGGGCTCGAGGCGCTCTGCGGGCACCTGCTCCTTCACCCGTTGGTAAGTGGACTCCGCCAGGAGAATCTCTCCTGGGCCGGCTGCTGAGCAGAGGCGGGAGGCCAGGTTGACGTTCGAGCCGATGGCGGTAAAGTCGCGGCGGTCCTCGCTGCCGATGCTGCCCAGCACCACTTCCCCGGTGGTGATGCCGATGCCCACCTCGATGCGCTCGTTCATGTGCAGCGCGGCGTTGTATTTCTCGATGGCCTTCTCGATTTCGATGGCGCACTGGATGGCGTCGGCGGCGCTCGAGGCATCGTAGAAGTGCGCCACCACGCAGTCGCCGACGAACTTGTCCACGTCGCCGCGGTACTTCTGGATGATGTTGGCTTGCAGGCTGAGGCAGTGGTTCAAGATTTTGACCACCTCCTCGGGCGCGCGCTTCTCGCTCAGCTCGGTGAAACCGCGGATGTCGCTGAAGAACACGGTGAGCTCGACGCGCTGCCCCTGCGCGGCCATCTTGTGCGTGTCCGCCTGGATCATCGAAATGGTGGACTGCGAGACGAACTTCCCGATGGCTTCGCGCTCCCGCAGGCCCTTCTGCATCTCGTTGAAGCGGTCCGCCAGGTTGGCGATTTCCGCGACGTCATTGCCGCCCACTTCAATCGGTGTGGCAAAATCGCCGCGGGCGACGCGCTCTGTGCCCGCGGTCAGCTTCAACACGCTCGCCGCGATAGAGCGCGAAACGAACGAGCTCATGCCGATGCCGATGGCCAGCAGCAGCGCGCCGGCCACCAGGATGATCCACTGGATGCTGCGGTAAGGCGCCAGCGCGGTGTCCCGCGACTGGAGGATCACCGCCAGCAACCTGGGCTCCTCCGTGTTCAACATAAAAGGCAGGGCCAGGTAGGAGCCGCCGTCCACCGTGATGGTCTGTTGCCGGCCTGCGCTCTGCACCGCCAGGCCCCACTGCTGCGGCGTTTGCCACGGCAGGCGCGACGCTTCGATGGTGGTGCCCAGCACGCGCGGGCCGGCCACCACCACCTCTTCATCAGTGGAGCCGCGCAGTCCGCGCGCGAATGCGTCGTCAATGCGCGCCCCGGCCATGACAAAACCGAAGACCGTGCCCCCCGCCGATGCAGGAACCACGGCGATGTCGTAGGCCGCGTTGCCGGTGACATAGACGCCGGTGGCCGACTGATCGGCCAGGGCCGCCTGCGTCCAACGAGCCGCCTCCGGCAGCGCGGCGGATTCCGCATCGGTGCGCGCCACCACCCGGCCGCCCGGGTCCAGAATCACCAGCACGTCCGCGCGGCTCAGCCGCGGCAGATAGTCGGTGGTCAGGAAGTCGCGAATGGTGGCCGGGTCCGTAGAGGTCAGCAACGCGTTCAACGCCGGAAAAGACGCCACAATCCGGGCGCCCTGCCGCAGGGCTTCCACTCGTTCCTTGCGGCTGGCTTCGATGCGCTGCCGGCCCTGCGCCAGGTTGGCGGTGATGCGCTCGTTCACCAGGCGCTGCGCCTGGTTGTTCAAGACGGCCAGCGTCAGGCCCACGATCAACACCACCACCGCGCCGGTGTAAATCAGGATTCGGCTGCGCAGGGTTTGCCGCGCCATGCTGCGCATTTTACAGGAATTGGGAGAGGAAGTGACCGGTGGCCCGTGGTCCGTGGCCAGTGATCGTGGGCTCTACTCGGTGTGCTCTGTGCCGTAGGGGCGACTTTACGTCGCCCGCGCGGGCGGGATAAGCCCGCCCCTACGGATACGTGTAGAACCCGCGGCCGGATTTGCGGCCCAGCCAGCCGGCGGCCACCATCTTGCGCAGTAGCGGACAGGGTCGGTACTTAGGGTCGCCGAAGCCGGCCAGGAGCACTTCGAGGATGTTCAGGCAGGTGTCAATGCCGATCAGGTCGGCGAGCGCGAGCGGCCCCATGGGGTGGTTCATCCCGAGCTTCATCACTTCGTCCACGGCTTCGGCGGTGGCCACGCCTTCCATCACGCAGTACGCGGCCTCGTTGATCATGGGCATCAACACGCGGTTGGAGACGAAGCCCGGCGCGTCGTTCACCGCTACGGGCGTTTTTTCCAGGCGCTGGCATAGTTCCATCGTCGCGGTGAACGCGGCGTCGCTGGTGGCCAGCCCGCGGATGACTTCCACCAGCTTCATCACCGGCACCGGGTTCATGAAGTGCATGCCCAGGAATTGCTCCGGGCGCTTGGTGGCCGCGGCGAGCTGGGTGATGGAAATGGACGACGTGTTGGTGGCCAGAATGACGCCGGGCTTCAGGTGCGCGTCGGCTTCGGCCAGCACGCGGGTCTTCAGTTCGACTTCCTCGGTGACGGCTTCCACGACGAAGTCGGCGGCGCCCAGCGCGGCCGGGTCGGTGACCGGCTTGATGCGTCCGAGGATGTTGGCGCGCTCGCCCGCGGCAACAATGTTCTTGCTGATTTCGCGGTCGAGGTTCTTGCCGATGGTGGCCAGGGCGCGGTCGAGGAAACGCTGCTCGATGTCGCGGAGGATCACGCTGAAGCCGAACTTGGCGAAGACATGGGCGATGCCGTTGCCCATGGTCCCCGCGCCCAGTACGCCTACGGTCCTGATACGATGTACATCCATCCTTGCCCCCGTTCTTGTCATTGAGTAATCAGGCTTGCAAATCTGTCGTTCTCAGCTACACTTGCTACCAAACGATGCCCAGCACATCCCCTTTTATACGCTTTCCGGTGCGCGAGACAACTCAGAACCTGATCCCTACCGCAGTCTATTTCCTCCCAAACCCTAGCGGAGAGCGAGTTTTGATTGGTGAAGCGGCGCGAAATGGATTCAAGACTCATCCGGTCCTGAAAAGCCCGGCCATCTATAGCAACCTAAAAATCCTATTCAAGAACGACCTCATAAAATCCAAGAAAGACGAGAGCACAGCCTACTACTACGAGAAGAGCCTTCACCATGGAGAATCAAATCCTGTTGAAACAAGCAAAGAGTTCCTGGGGTCTCTATGGAAGAGCGTTGAGGGCACCGAAGGGTATGACCTAGGAGAAACTAGGATCTATGTTGGAAAACCTGCTTATCCCGCCATTGAGGAGGCGCGCTATGTTAGAAACCTAAAGACCGTATTCAAGGAATTAGGATTCGCCAAGAGCCCGGTTCTGGTTTACGAACCTTACGCGCTGTACTACTACTGCCGGTTTGGCCTTTGCAAGCCGTTCTTGCCTCATTCCGGAACGATTGCGAACATTCTCGTCATTGACCACGGTGGTGGAACCATAAACTCTTGCATAATTCAGACCACCAGAACTGGGAAGCTCAAGAAATCTAGACCGTCGGCCCCGCATGCTTCTAGGCACGGCGGCGGTCTACTTGACCAGTTTCTCCTCATAAGGGCGATTAAGAGGCACAATCTCCCGCCCGAAATGCTCTTGCAGATCTTCGCAGACAGGTCCGAACTTAGAATAGTAGAAAAGGAACTTCTCTTGGTTCAACTCGAGGAACTAAAGATCCGGCTATTCACTGAAGCGTGCCCCGAAGAAATTATCCAAGGAGAAATAAGGGAGCACAATGTCCCAGGAATACCGAAACCCTGGCCCCTGTCAATTTCGAAAAGGGATGTGCGCGAAGGTTTCTTAGAAGTCTGGAGTGGCTGTCATGCGACGATCGCAACCACACTGACTACTTCCGGTATCAAGAACATAGACTATGTCATCCTTTCTGGCGGGACATGTCGTCTGGGCATTCACAAAGAGCTCCTCAAGCGGGATTTCTCAGACTTCTTTGTGCCGGAAACAGAGTTCATCGACATCAGTTCACATGAAAAACCAGTTGCGTTTGGACTAGCAATTCAAGCTCTACTTGATTCCTACGCCAAAGCAGAAATAGTCGAATCCAAGACTGAAGAACATGATGAGAATCTTTCCAATTACGTTGCGCGAGACATTAGGGTAGCCGTCGGCACCGATGACGTTGAGGATGGTCCGAAGTATGCACTTGGCGATGAACTTGTGATCCGCTCTGGAACACCAAAAACAAACGTCTGGAAAGGGGAGAATGAACGCCAGATTTCTTTGCGTTCCAAGCCAAAGCGTGTATTCCGTTACGCTTTTTTCTGTCAAGGGCCAAGTCTTTTGACGGACAGTGCGGAATCTCAAAGACAACCGGAAGTGATCGAGGGAGAGGATGTTCTAATAAAGCGAAGACACTGGGACGACCTTGAAAGGCGGATCACTGTAAGACTCAACGTGAATGAAGAGGGCCGTTGCAAGCCAAGGTTCTACCTTGCCCCAACAAAGGCGCCCAAGTATTTTGAGCCGGATCGGGCGGGATACAACCTTTATGTCCCTGACTTGGAAGAGAGGCCCCCAGTTGCAGTTCAGACCAAGGAGGAGAGCCAGATTTACACACCGAACTTGGCAATCGACTTTGGCACGTCGACAACATGCATCTGTGGAATAGACCTAGCGGCTGGAAAGGTTGCATTGCAATCTGATCAGCCACTGATCAGCGAGGCGCCTGACATTGGCTACTTCGGATCCAGCGCGGCGAGCGTCGTTCAAGATGACTTAAGTGACCCGAAAGCAGCACTTCGGCGACTCTGCCTAAGTCAGTCCCTTGCCAAGTCTGAACGCCTCTTCAGAGACGGCCATTTCTCTCAGGCAGTCTTTGAAGCTCTTAAGGAAATCGAAATCACCACAAGGGAAAAGGCCGGGAATCCTATTGCCCGCGACGGAAAGAAGTTGATTGGTCGAAACCTAATGGGGAGAGTTCTTGGTAGTGATTCACCGCTACTCCAGGTGTCTGAAGATATGAACATCCAGATCGCATACCGAGAACTACTGCAAGGGTTAATGGGCATACGAAATCAATTCGCCCACGAGAGCCCAGACGTTGGGCCGTGGGATGCAGTCGTGTGGCTTGGCCTCGCTAATAAGTTGTTGCAAGGAATCTCAACCGCCATGGCCGTTTCCGGCGAGACCGAAGAAGGCCACTAAACGGTGCCCACAGTCCTTCAGCAATTTGGCGTTGCCTAAACGCCTTATCCATTGGCGGCTAGATTGCGCATCAAGAGGGCCCACAAAGAAGCCCGCGGAAGCCAGTGGTACAGAAGCGCAAAGGCTACAAACCTGTGCTACGTCGTGCTCTGCAGTTGTAGCGCCGGGCTTCAGCCCGGCAGGAGTGCTTCAGCCCCGCACTTCAGCCCGGCACCATGCCGCCCTGAAGAGCGGCGCAGCGCTCACGTTTCCTCCAAGCCTTCGGGCACTTCACCTTCCACAACCTGACGCACTAACGCGCGCGCCCTTTCCAAATCCACGGGGGCCACCATCACGCGAATCTGGTCCGCATCCTGCTCGAGGCAACAAGGAAGCTCGTTTTCACGAAACACGTAGTGCAAGGCTTCGGCCGTCTCGCGGTTTGCGCCCGCCCAGACTTCCTCCTGACACTCCTGAGGGCTCTGCCCCGACGGCTCCTCCAAGGGGTCTTCCGCGAGGTCCGGGTGCGGCGCCGTTTCGAGGAGGGTGACGTTGCTCAACGGCAGTTGCTGGAGAATCTGGTGAATGGCGGCTTCATCCTCCGGAAGCACGCGGAGTGCGTAGCGCATGGATTGCATGGGCCCGCGGGGCACCAGCACATGACTGACCTGCGGCTGCCGGTCGAGGATGTGAAAGGGCACCGTCCCTCGTATGAGGCGATCGTGAATGGTCTTCACGTCGCCCGGGTGGTCACCCTCCCACACAACGGCCACGCGCTCCTCACTCTCCAGCGGCTCCACCGGAACCATGCACTTCGAGCAAAACCTGGAATAGGCGGGGAATCCACCCATGCAAAGGGGACAAATCATGGCTTCATCCGCGGCGCCGACCAAGTCGGGCCAGCTTCGCTCTGCGGAGTCTGCCGTAATTGCGGAGACAACTTCCTGGGCCACTTGCTCAGCGCGTTCGACAACGGTCACGGTCAGGTCTGCGACTGCGGGCGGCGGTTCGCCCCAGCAGGGAATCCCCGCGGCCTGCAAAGCCGCCTCAATCCGGCGGCTGGTTTCCAAGTCCTCTCCGCGCCATACAGTGACAATAGGCCAGTCCGGGGCGACGCTTTCGTCCGCTTCAGGTTCGAGACTAGCAGCTAACTCCGCGTCGCAGCCGCGGCACCAGGAAATGCCTTCGCGGTATTCGGCTTTGCACAACGGGCAGAACATGAGGGGGATTGTACTGCAGTTGTAGCGCCGGGCTTTAACCCGGCAGAAGTGCTTCAGCCCTGCACTTCAGCCCGGCAGACCGTGCCGCCCTGAAGGGCGGCGCTACCCTCTGCAGTTGTAGCGCCGGGCTTCAGCCCGGCAGAATGCCGCTGCAAGCTACAAGCACAGATGCCGCCCTGAAGGGCGGCGCTACCCTCTGCGGTTGTAGCGCCGGGCTTCAGCCCGACAGAATGCCGCTGCAAGCTACAAGCACAGATGCCGCCCTGAAGGGCGGCGCTACAAGCCTGTGCTACATGCGTTCGACGGCGAGGGCCACGGCGTTGCCGCCGCCGAGGCACAGGGCGGCGACGCCGCGTTTGGCGTTGCGCCGCGCCAATTCGTAGAGCAGGGTGACCAGGACGCGCGCGCCGCTGGCGCCAATGGGGTGGCCCAGGGCCACCGCGCCGCCGTTCACGTTGACTTTGTCGGGATTGAGGCGCAGCTCGCGCGTCACGGCCAGGGCTTGCACGGCGAAGGCTTCGTTCAGTTCGTAGAGGTCCACGTCGCGGTCGCGGTCCCAGCCGGTTTTCTTCAGGATTTTCTCGACGGCGGTGACCGGGGCCATCATCACCCATTTGGGCTCGACGCCGCTGACCGCTTGCGCCACGATGCGCGCGATGGGCGGCTTGCCCAGGCGCGACGCGGTGCGCTCGCTGCACACCACCGCGGCGGCCGCGCCGTCGTTGGTGCCGGGGGCGTTGCCGGCGGTGACCGTGCCGTCCTTCTTGAAGGCGGGCTTCAGCCTGGCCAGGGCTTCGAGCGACGAATCGGCGCGCGGCGATTCGTCTTTGCTGATCACCAGCGCGTCGCCCTTTTTCTGCGGCGCCTCGACGGGCACAATCTGCGATTCGAAGAAGCACGACTGCATGGCGCGCACGGCCTTCTGGTGGCTCGCGAGCGCGAACTCGTCCTGCTCCCGGCGCGCAATCTTGTACTTCTCGGCGACCAGCTCGGCGGTCTGGCCCATGTGGTAGTTCTCGTAGGCTTCCCACAGGCCGTCGGTGATCATCGAGTCCAGCGCCTGCGCGTGCCCCAGGCGGTAGCCGGTGCGCGCCTGGGTCAGCAGGTAGGGGCAATTGGACATGGACTCCATGCCGCCGGCAACGACCATTTCCGATTCGCCCAGTTGCACGGCCTGCGCCGCCAGCGCCACGGCCTTCAGCCCCGAGCCGCAGACCTTATTGATGGTCATCGCCGCGACGCTGTGGTGCAGCCCGCCCTTGAGCGCTGCTTGCCGTCCGGGGTTCTGGCCCAGGCCCGCTTGCACCACGTTTCCCAGAATGCACTCGTCCACTTGCGTCGCTTCGATGCCGGCGCGGCGCACCGCTTCGGCGACCACCTTCGCGCCCAGCTCCGTGGCCGCAAAGGGCGCAAGCCCGCCCTGGAACTTGCCAATCGGGGTGCGCACCGCGCTAAGAATCACCGCCTGGTCCATCGCCATTCTCCTTCTGACAAATCCTGCCGCAGGGACACAGAGAACACAGAGGAACAGCTTGTACTTCCTCTTCCACTTCCAGTATAGGAGCCGCGCGTGGCAGGGTCAATTTGCACTTTAGCAGCTTGTTGAAAAACTGCTCTTGACTGTCATGCCGAGCGAAGCGAGGCATCTGCATTTTGCAGAAAAAGCCAGGAAATGCAGATTCCTCGCCGCCTTCGGCGGCTCGGAATGACAACCATCGGGGTTTTTCAACAAGCTGCTAAGGGCAACCACACCCGCGAAGGCGCGAAGGCGCAAAGAACCCAAAGCATTTTGTGTGCTCTCTGACCTCTGTGGCTGTGCCCACTTCAAGTACAATGCGGCCGATGGGCAAATTGCTGGAGATGCCGCGCGGGCCGGACCCCCTGCCGGGGCTGAACCGCGAGCAGCAGGCGGCGGTGCAGCACGGCGCGGGGCCGCTGCTGGTGGTGGCGGGCGCGGGGACGGGCAAGACGCGGGTCATCACCCAGCGTATCCGCTACCTGCTGGAATCCGACCCATCGCTCCCCGGCGAAGCCATCCTCGGGCTGACCTTCACCGACAAAGCCGCGGAAGAAATGAAGGCCCGCGTGGCCGACGCCGCGGGCGACCGCGGCCGCATGGTGTGGCTGAGCACGTTCCACGCCTTCTGCTACCAGCGCATCTTGCAGGAGCAGAACCCGGGGCTGACCGTGCTCGACGAGTACGACCACTGGATCGTGCTGCGGCGCAACCTCTCGCGCCTGGGCCTCTCGCACTTCCGCCGCACGGCCGAGCCGGGCCAGTACCTGCGCGACTTCTGCGAGTTCTTCGCGCGCTGCCAGGACGAGCTGGTGACTCCCGACGACTTCGACGGCTACGTGGGCGACCTGGAAAAGGACCTGGCGGGGGACAGCCGCATGCTCGACGAGGACGCCCGCCGCGAACGCGCCGGCGAAATCGCGCGCATGAAAGAAGTGGCCCGCGCCTACCGCGTGAGCGAAGACGTCCTGCGCGAGGGCAACCTGTGCACCTTCGGGATGCAGCTCTCCGGCGCGGTGCAGGAGTTGCGGCGCAACGACGCGCTGCGTGAGGCGCTCCAGAACACTTACCGCTACATTCTGGTGGACGAATTCCAGGACACCAACATCGCGCAGATTGAGCTGCTCAAGCTGCTCAGCGGGGAGCGCCGCAACCTGGTGGTGGTGGGCGACAACGACCAGGCCATCTACCGCTTCCGCGGCGCGTCTTTCTCCGGCTTCACCATTTTCCTGAAGGACTTCACCGGCGTGACGCCGCGGCCCGACCACCTGGGCAAGCACTTCATGCCGCTGACGCAGAACTACCGCTCGACGCAGCGCATCCTGCGCGTGGCCGGGCAGGTGATCGCGCAGAACGAGAAGCCGCCGTATCTGCCCGACAAGAAATTGCACACGGAGAACGCGCCGGGCGACCGCATCCAGGTGGTGGAGTTTGTCACGCCGGAGGAAGAGGCGCACTGGGTGGCGAATGAGCTGGAGAAGCTGCACGAGAAGGGGCGCCGCTGGGACGAGTTCGGCGTCCTCTACCGGATGCACGCGCACCGCGACCGGCTGGTGGAAGAGCTGACGGCGCGCGAAGTGCCCTTCGTCATCAAGAACCTGAGCATCCTTTCGAACCCGCTGATCCGCGACCTGATCGCCTACCTGCGCGTGGTCGCCTACCCCTGGGACAACGTGGCATGCGCGCGCGTGCTGGCCGCGCCGGCCTGGGGACTCGACCCCGAGCACCTGGTGCGCCTGGCCGCGCGCACCAGCTCGCGCAAGGGCATCTGGCTGTGGGACGCCCTGGTGCAGTCCCCGGCGGAACTGCCCTTCGAGCGCGTGAAACGCAACACCGCCGACCTGGCGGAGATGATCACCACGCTGCGCAAGCTGGAGAAGAAGCGCGACGCGGTGGAGCTGCTCGACGAGCTGACCGGCCGCCTGGGCCTGGTGCTGGTGCGGGAAGACCGCCGCCGGCGCTATCTCGATTGCTTCCGGCAGTTCGTGCGCGAGTGGCAGCAAAAAACCACCACGGAGACGCGCGCGCTGCGCGAGTTCGTCGAATACCTCGGATACTTCGAGGAGGCCGGGGGGCAAATCACGCTGCCAGAGTCGCAACTCGACGACGCCGTGCAGCTGATGACCGCGCACGCGGCCAAGGGCCTGGAGTTCGACCACGTCTTCGTGCTGCGCCTCTCCGACCGCGCGTTTCCCGCGGGGGCGCGGCGCGCCACGCTGGAGTTCCCGGAAAGACTGATGAAGGAAGAGCTGCCGAAGGGCGACTTCCACATCCAGGAGGAGCGCCGGCTGTTCTACGTGGCGCTCACGCGCGCGCGCAAGCGGCTCACCCTGACCACGGTGGTGGGCCGGCGCTCGAAGCAGTCGCCGTTCCTCGACGACTTCATGCAGGAGCCGCTCATCCAGGCCAAGGACATCCAGCGGCTGACGCCCAAGGTAGAGCTGCCGGAGAAAAAGGAACTGCCTGTGGTGACGGCGGCGAAATCGCGCGTGGCGCAGCAGGGGCTGTTCGATCCCATCGAAGCGCCTTCGCGCGTGGATTCGCGCATCGCCGAATGGGCGGTGCGCTACCGCCCGCCGGTGTTTTCGCCGCTGCCGCTGAGCGCTTCTTCGATCGAGAATTACCTGAACTGCCCGCAGAAGTATCTCTTCGACAAGGGCTGGGGCATCCGCGGCGGCGCGCACGCGGCCATGACCTTCGGCGGGGTGATCCACACCACCATCGGCTGGTTCCTGAACCGGGTGAAGGACAAGCAGCAGCCCTCCTGGGACGACCTGGAACAGGCGTATCAACGCGAGTGGCGCTCGCAGGGATTTGAGGACGCCTACCAGGAAGAGGAATACCGCAAGGACGGGCTCGAGCAACTGCGCGCGTTCCATGAAAAGTTCACCGCCGAACCGCCCGAAGTGCTGCACGTGGAGAAACCGTTCGAGCTGGCCATGGAGCGCGAGGTGCGGCTCACGGGGCGCATGGACGCGGTGTACGGGATGGGCGACGGCGAAGTGGAAGTGGTGGACTACAAGACCGGCCGCCCGCAGAGCGAGCGCACCGCCAAAAAGAACCTGCAACTGAGCATCTACGCGCTGGCCGCCAAGGAAGTGCTGGAAGTGGAGCCCGCGCGGCTCACGCTCTACAGCCTGGCCACCAATGAAGCCGTATGGTCCACCCGCGAAGAGAAAGACCTGAACGAGGCCCGCGACAAGGTCGCTGAAACCGCGGAGAACATCCGCGCCGGCCACTTCCCCGCGCAGCCCACCTACAACTGCCGCGGCTGCGACTACCGGCCGATTTGCCCGGCCTTCGAAGGCACGGGCAACTAGTCATGCGGATTCAAAATTCAAGATGTAAAGATTCAAAGTTCAACAAAATCTGAAAACAAAGACACACACAGACGACGCTGAGACGCGGAGTACACAGAGACGCGCAGAGAAGACAATGCACTGAGGCTCTGCGCGGCAGGGTCGGCTGTGGAGCAGTGCGGGGGGATCCCCGGCCCGCCTGAAGGCCGCTGCTCCACGGCGACTTGCCAGGAAGACAGGCGCGAAAGCCGGTGCAAACGAAGCGGGGCGCTGAAACAGGAATCGCAGCGCCCCGCTTGTTTTTCCTGGGCGGGAGGACCCCGGATCGGGGCGCCCGCCGCCGGCAGTTACTTCTTCTTTTTCTTATCGTCCTTCTTGGCTTTCTTAGCCATCGCGCATTCTCTCCTTGGACTAGACTCCCCATGACGCGCCGTTTCCGTCGCAGGAACCGGTCGGTCCACTCTTTTGTACACCAGGCGGACAGGGTGTCAAGGGGTTTCTCGCCCCGGCCGGGCGCCGGGCCGCTCTCGAACTGCAAGGAGCATTTCTCGCATCGGTTCACTTCTTTGCAGTGGCCACGATTAGGTTTCCCTGAGGTTCGCAAACAATTCGTCGCGACCCCCGCTTGTCTCGCCTTTTTTCGGTTTGTCGGGGCGCAGACGCGTCGTGACCGCGACAAGGTCTTCATTGAGAAACACTACGGCTTGGGAATCCCAGGCCCCGGCCCTGAAGCCGGCTTTCTTCAAGTCCGTTTGGCGGTTTGGCTCTTGAGCGAATGTAGCGGAACCCAGCAGCAGGAACACCACGGCGAACGTACGGACAACCGCTCGGTTCTGAGTTTCGCTTAACACGGGCGGGGAGCAAGGAGGTACGAACTGTTCCTTCGTTAAGTTTCACAAAGAAAAGCAGTTACAGTAGGAGTGCAGCCCCGAACCCCGTGGGGAATGGCCGCAGGTGTGGGAAACAGGCAGCACCTGCCAATGCGCTTTTCTATTGACTTAAGCCCACCATTTGTCGGAACTTACAAACAAGCAGACCAAGGGGCGGCGGGGCTGGCCTGGCGCGGCAGGCTTCGCCGGACGATCCTCATGGGGTAGCGGGCCGGGACGCGCAAGCGCTTGCGTTTTCCCCACCGCCATCGCAGGAGAGCCACCGGAAAGAGCGGCTGCGACTTTGCGACTCATCATTCGCCTGATTCAATTCGTTTTGTGGGTGGTGGTGGCCACGTGGCTGGGCCGGAAACTCTTCGGCTGGCTGTTTGAAGCAGGGCGCGTTGCGTCGCAGGATGAAACGGGCGGCTCAGCGCCTGGAGGAGCGAACCGGGGCGCAGCGAGCAGCGCCCCTACGGGCGCGGGCGTTAAGGGCGGCGTGAAGGGGCGCAAGCTGCATCGCGACCCCGTGTGCGGCACGCACGTGCCCGAAAGCGTCTCCGTTGCATTCGAGCATCGGGGCCAAGTGCTGCACTTCTGTTCGGTGGATTGCCGGGACAAGTTCACAGCGTCGGCGCGGGCAACCCAGTCCTCGCGCGCGGGGGCGGCCAGCGCCTGACGCAGACCCTCCCCCGTGGGCAACCGGGGCGGGGAAAGGAGCAACGATGGCTACAGTGGCGAAGACCAGCCCGCAAATCCTGGCGCCGCGGCCCGTGGGCGCGCCGCGCGAGGACCTCAACCCCTATCGCATTTCGCAGTTGCAGTTTGACCTGGCCGCGGAGCAACTGAAGCTCGACGCGGGCCTGCGGCAGGTGTTGCGCGCGCCCAAGCGCGTGCTGGAAGTGAGCGTGCCGACGAAGATGGACAACGGGGCGGTGCGCGTCTTCACCGGCTACCGCGTGCAGCACAACGTCGCGCGCGGGCCGGCCAAGGGCGGCATCCGCTACCATCCGCAGGTGACGCTCGACGAAGTGAAGGCGCTGGCCGCCTGGATGACGTGGAAGACGGCCACCGTCAACATTCCCTACGGCGGCGGCAAGGGCGGGGTGATCTGCGATCCGAAGAAAATGAGCAAGCCGGAACTGGAGCGCATGACGCGCCGGTTCACCAGCGAGATCCTGCCCATCATCGGCCCGGAGAAGGACATCCCCGCGCCCGACGTGTACACCGACTCGCAGACCATGGCCTGGATCATGGATACGTTCTCGATGACCGTGGGCCATTCGTCGCTGGGCGTGGTGACGGGCAAGCCTATTTCGCTGGGCGGCTCGGCCGGACGCAACGAAGCGACCGCGCGCGGTTGCTTATTCGTGACCGAAGAGGCGTGCAAGGTGCGCAAGATGTCGCTGCGCGGGGCCACCGTGGCCATCCAGGGCTTCGGCAACGCCGGGGCCATCGCCGCACAGCTCTTTGCCGAGAAGAAGGCCAAGATCGTCGCCGTCAGCGACACCCGCGGCGGCGTCTACAGCGGGCGCGGCATTGATCCCATCAAGGCCATCCGCTACAAGGAGCGCTCCGGGACGGTGGTGGGCATGCCGGGCACTTCGCGCATTTCCAACGACGATCTGCTCACCATGAAGTGCGACGTCCTCATCCCGGCGGCGCTCGAAAACGTCATCACGCTCGAGAACGCCGACCAGATCAAGGCCAAAATCATCGCCGAGGCCGCTAACGGCCCCACCACTCCGCGCGCCGACGAAATCCTGGCGCGCAAGGGCGTCTTCCTGCTGCCGGACATTCTGGCCAACGCCGGCGGGGTGACGGTGAGCTACTTCGAATGGGCGCAGAACCTGCAGGGCTTCTTCTGGAGCGAGGACCAGGTGAACAACCAGCTCCAGCAGATCATGCAGCGCGCCTTCCACGACGTGTACGAGCAGTCGCGCAAGTACCGCACGCACATGCGCACCGCCGCGTACATTTTGGCAGTCGGGCGCGTCGCCGATGCCACCCTGGTCCGCGGCCTGTTCCCGTAGAAGGTCCGTGAGCTAACCGGAAGGGCCCGGGCCTCTCTCTTCCAGCAAGACCTCGAGTTCCGCGATGGCCTCGAGGTCTTTGGGACGTCCGGCCGCGCGCTTGACCTCGATCAGCCGCTTCAGATTCAGGCAGCGGCACTTCACACCGAAGATCAGCTTGAGCTCGGTGTGGGGCAACAGGTTTTCGTAATTGCCACCGCCGGTTACCTCGCCCAGGAGATCCAGGTTGCCCAGAGCAGTTTCCAGCGTGAAGTTCAATCCGCGCCGGATGGTGTCCGTGTCCCAGTGAAAGGGGAGCCCCGGCGGCGCTCCACGCAGGTAAGGCTGGTGACGGCCGACGGCTTCGGCGAGGCGCTGAATATTCTCCGGAGTTCTGCGGTAAACCACATCCAGGTCCCGAGTGAGGCGCGAAGACCCGTGAGCGGTGGCGGCCGCTCCGCCGACAACAATGAATTCGATTCCGCTGGAAACGAAGAGATCCAGAAGGGCCTTGAAGTCGGTCATTCGAGCACTGTTGGCGCGTCGCGCAGGGCCTCCGCGAACCGCTCCAGCTCCATGAGTTCTTCGAATCGTTCTGTAACGGAAAGCCGGAGGCTCTGCCGCACAAGGGAACGGTCGATGTCCTTCTTATAAGCCTCGATGACCGGGTCCACAGGTAAGTCGGGGTCTCCGGCCACGAACGCCGGCGGCGCATTGACATTCTGAAGGTCCATAGTGTGTCCCTGAGCCGAGTTTAGCACTGAGGCCAGCGACTCGCCAGCCGGCAAGGGCCAGCGGCTGTAGTGTGCTTCGGCGAAAGACGCTATTTCCCGGCCCGCGCCTTCCAGCGTTCACGCTGTTATCCTCAGGCTACTTGTCCTGGCCTGGTGACGCGATTTTCTTGTTGCGTTGGCGGAGAGCTGGGCGTAAATTGCTTGGTGCAGAGGGAAGAGTGAGCGGACACCCGGCTGCTTCCCGCATTCAGCACCCAGAACCCGGCGCCTTCTCCTGCATCAGTGTCCTGCGCGGAGGACACGCTCGTTGAGCAACCATTCCGGGAACCTCAGTCCGTCCACCACGGGCGCGCATGGAGCGGCGCAGCCCATCCTGCTGACCATAGCCGGCTTCGATCCCTGCGGCGGCGCGGGCGTGGCCGCCGACCTGAAGACGTTTGCGGCGCACAACTGCTACGGCGTGGCGGCGGTCACCGCGCTTACGGTGCAGTCCACGCAGGGAGTGAAAAGCGTGAGCGTCACCCCGGCGGGCACGCTGCGCGCGCAGATTGAGACGCTGCTGGAAGACTTGCCCGGTGTGGCCGCCGTGAAGATCGGCATGCTCGGCAGCAAACCCAACGCCGCGGCCGTCGCAGAGGTCATCGAGCGGGTCAAGTTCCCGCACATCGTCCTGGACCCGGTAGCGCGCGCGCAGTCGGGAGGCGCGGAACTGATCGAGCCCTCGGCGCTGAAATTCCTGAGCGACGACCTGATGAAACGGGCCTCGGTGGTGACGCCCAACATCGCCGAAGCCGAGCTGCTCACGGGGATGGAGATCAAAGACGTGGCCGCCATGAAGGCGGCGGCACAGAAGATCTTCGAGCGCAGCGGGCGCGCCGTGCTGGTGAAGGGCGGCCATCTGCCCGACAAAGCGGTTGACGTCTTCTTCGACGGCACGGAGCTGGAGACTTTCGGCGGCGACCGCGTGAAGAGCGAGAACACGCACGGCTCCGGCTGCACGCTGGCCAGCGCCATCACCGCGCAACTGGCGCTGGGCCGCGGTCTGCGCGAAGCGGTGATGCTGGCCAAGGCTTACGTCACCAAAGCCATTGAGCGAGGCTTCGCCATCGGCAAGGGCCCCGGCCCACTCGACCACTTCTACCGCCTGCGCCAGGAGCCGCTCACGCGCGGCACCCACGAAGTTCCCCAGCACGGCATGCACCCCGCCGCCGAGCCGGCCAGCCACTGAATCCGCCGCTGAACAGCGTCTGGTCCCCCCTGGCCCCAGTACCTCTTCAAGAGATTCATGCCTTCATTGCTCTCGATAATTCCGATGCTGCCGACAAGATGATCCGTTCGAATCATGGACCCAGTTCAGCGATTGAGCACGCACCCCACGTTGGGACGGATTCGGACACGGCGAGGCACCAGAGCCGTGGTTGTGGGTGGAACACCGTATGTTGCTCTACAAGGTTCACCGCGGCGGCGTGACAGTTTCCACGATTTGGCACGGGGCGCAAGAAGAGAGAATCCTGGCCAGGAGGCGTGAAGGTGAGTCCCGTTCCGCAATCGTCTGTGACCGGCGTTGGTAGCCGCTCCGGAACAGCCTACTTTGCAGGCCCCTTCGACTTCAAGTCTCGAACGCTAGGCGCCCAGCTATGACCGTGGCGGCGGGGCCGCCCCGGAAGGCGCGGTCGTCGAAGGGGGTGTTGCGGGATTTGGAGGCGGAGTCGGCGGCACGGAAAGTCCAGGCGCGGTCGAACGAGAACAGGGTGAGGTCGGCGGGCTCGCCCGGGGCGATGGCGCGCCTGCCGCGCGCGGGCGACGAAGGGCCGAGGACGTGCGCGGGCCCGGTGGTGAACAACTCAACGGCGCGCAGCAGCGGGACGCGCCCCGCGTGTACCAGCTCCGTGAGCGCCAGGGCCAGCGCCGTTTCGAAGCCGGTGAGGCCGAAGGGGGCGCAGTCGAACTCGACGTCTTTCAGGTGCGCGGCGTGAGGCGCGTGGTCGGTGGCGATGGCATCCACGGTTCCGTCGCGCAGGCCTTCGATCAGCGCTTCGCGGTCGCTGCGCGAAGCCAGCGGCGGGTTCATCTTGTGGTGCGTGTCGTAGGTCACGTCCTCGTCAATCAGCGTGAAGTGGTGCGGCGTGACCTCGCAGGTCACGGGCAATCCCTTCCTTTTCGCCTCGCGCACCAGCTCAAGCGAAGCCCGCGCGGAAAGGTGCGCCACGTGGAAGCGGCAGCCGGTCAGCTCGCAGACCTGGATGCCGCGAGCCACGGCGATGGACTCGGTCTGCGGGGGCATGCCACGCAGTCCAAGCTGGGCGGAGCGCGGGCCTTCGCGCATGACGCACCCGGCGAAGAGCGAGGCGTCTTCGCAATGGTCCATCACGGTGAGGTCGAGCGCGCGACAGTAGTCCATCACCTGGCGCAGCAGTTTGGCGGTGGCGATGGGCTTGCCGTCGTCGCTGACGGCCACGATGCCGGCCTCGCGCATGGCGGCGATTTCGGCGAGCGCTTCGCCCTTCAGTCCGCGCGAGGCGGCGCCGATGGGCCACACCTGCGCGCCCCCGGCTTCGCGCGCGCGCTTCAGGATGGCGCGGGTGACGGTGGCGTGATCGTGCACCGGGTTGGTGTTGGCCATGGGGCAGACGGCCGTGAAGCCGCCGCGAGCCGCGGCGCGCGCCCCGGTTTCGATCGTTTCGCTGATTTCAAAGCCCGGCTCGCGCAGGTGGCAGTGCAGGTCAATGAAGCCGGGGGCGACGCACAGGCCCCGGGCGTCGAGCACTTCGGCGCCGGGCGGAGTCAGGCCCTGGCCGACGCGCGCGATGCGGTCGCCCTCCAGTAACACCTCGAGTGAGGCGTCAGTCTTCGACGCAGGGTCAAGCACCCGGCCATTCTTGATCAGCAGCACTTTCCGACCTCACAGGTTCCGCCTTGTGTCTCTGTGATTCTGCGCGCCTCTGTGTTTCAGTCCATCAAGACACAGAGGCGCGCAGGAGCACAGAGGTCACGGAGAGGCGGTGGCAGCCGCTTCTTCCGTCCTGCCGCCCACGATCATCAGGAAAAGCAGGGCCATGCGCACGGCCAGGCCGTTGGTCACCTGCTCGAGGACGCAGGACTGCGGCCCGTCGGCCACTTCCGGATGAATCTCCATGCCGCGCACCATGGGCCCGGGGTGCAGCACGATGGCGTCGGGCCGGGCGCGGCGCAGCCGCTCCGGCGTGAGCTGGTAGCCGAGCACATACTCGTCCGGGGGCAACGGGGGCTCGTGCAGACGTTCTTGCTGGACGCGCAGCACCAGCACCACGTCCGCGCCTTCGAGCGCGCGCTCGAGGCGCGGCTCGCGCTGCACTCGCGGGACGAGCGATTCCAGTTGCGCCGGAACCCACATCGGCGGGCCGCACAGGGTGAACTGGGCGTCAAACTTCGACAGCAGATGCAGGTTGGAGCGGGCCACGCGGCTGTGCAGGATGTCGCCGACAATCGTGACGCGGAGCCCGTCGAGCCTCCCTTTGCGGTCGCGCCCTCTGCGGTCACGGATGGTGAGCGCGTCGAGCAGGGCCTGCGTCGGGTGCTCGTGCGTGCCGTCGCCCGCGTTGATCACCGGGATGGCCAGCCGACCGGCCACCAGGTGCGGCGCGCCGGAGGAGGAGTGGCGCATCACGATCAGGTCGGGCTTCATGGCGTCGAGCGTGCGCACCGTATCGAGCAGCGATTCGCCTTTGCGCAGGCTGGAGGCCTCGGCCTGGAGGTTCTGCGTATCGGCGCCCAGGCGCGCCGCGGCCGTGCCGAAGCTGATGCGCGTGCGCGTGGAGGGCTCGAAGAACGCCAGGGCCACCGTCTTGCCGCGCAGCGTGGCCAGCTTCTTCAGCGGCTGGGCGTTGAACTGCTGGAAAGGGACGCTCTGGTCGAGGAGAAACTCAATTTGCGCGGCGGTCAGCGACTCGATGCCGAGCAGGTCATGGAAGCCGTGGGACACGGGGCGCTCTTGTCGGACGGTAAAAGGCAAAAGTCAGGGTTGAACGTGGAACCGTCTTTCCTTTCGCACACTAATCTTGCCGTTCCACCAGCATGACGCGCTCCTGCTGGTCAATTTCGTTCAGCCGCACTTCGATGATCTCGCGATCGCTGGTCTGCACGTGGCGGCCGACGAAGGCCGCTTCGATGGGCAGTTCGCGGTGGCCGCGGTCAATCAGCACGCAGAGCTGGACGCGCCTGGGGCGGCCCAGGTCGAAGAGGCCGTTCATGGCGGCGCGAATGGTGCGGCCGGTGAAGAGGACGTCGTCCACCAGCACGAGCACCTTGCCGTCCACGGGAAAAGGGATGTCGCTCGAGTGGACGACGGGCTGGGGGGCGATGGTGGAAAGGTCGTCGCGGTACAGGGTGATGTCCAGCGCGCCGACGGGAACCTCCGCGCCGCCCAGGCTACGCATCACTTTGGCCAGCCGGTCGGCCAGCGGCACACCGCGGCGGCGGATGCCCACCAGGCCTACGTCTTTCGCGCCGCCGGTTTTCTCGGCAATTTCGTGCGCCAGCCGCTGGAGCGTGCGGTCAATCTCCGTGGCCGACATCAGTTGGGACTTTTCGACGACGCGCATCGGCCGAACATCCTAGCACATCGGAGCCGCCCCGCGTCAGCGTCGCGCACTCGGCGCGCTGCGAGTTGGGCGCAGGGCAAAGCGGGAGCAAAGCTCCCGCACTCCAAAGCTTAGTACCGCCGGCAGCCCCGGCCGGCTCAGTTGGCTCGCGGCCTCTGCAACGGCCTTCGGCAGAGCGGTGACGCCGCACTCGGCGCGTTGCGAGTTGGGCGCAAGGCAAAGCGGGAGCAAAGCTCCCGCACTCCAAAGCTTAGTACCGCCGGCTTCCAGCCGGCTCAGTTGGCTCGCGGCCTCTGCAACGGCCTTCGGCAGAGCGGTGACGCTGGACGCGGGGCCGGCCCCGCGCAGGGCAAAGCGGGAGCAAGCTCCCGCACTCCAAAGGGTCACCGGCGGCGCGGCTTCGATGGAGGTGACGGCGAGGGCGCCCGCCACGGGGGTAGACGTGTCCAGGGCTTTGGCGTGGCGCTGGACGCGGCGCGCGGGCGTGCCGTCGGGGTTGGCGACGGCGCCGGAGGGCGCAGGGTTGGGGTCGGCGGCGGTGGCCGAGACGGGGCGCTGCTGCCCGTTCACGGTGACGGTGGCGACCGCGTCCGGGGCGTAAGACTCGCCCGCGCGCTGGATAGGCGACGCGCTCAGGGTCCCGGTGACGCGCACGCGTTGGCCGAGCCACTGCTCGGCAGTGGCCCGCTCGATGAGGTACAGCTTCTTCGACTTCTGGTCGTAGAGCGCGTACTGCGCCTTGCCGGAGGCTACGCTGCGCCGCGCGTGCTCCACGTGCAGGTGGTTCGCGCCCTTCGCGCCGCACTGCGTGTCGGTGATGTAGCCGGTGACCGTCACGCTGGAGGACGACTGCCCGAGGGCCACCAGGGGCAGGGCCAGCAGAATGGTGATTGCGATCCGTCGTCGAAGCATCGTTTCCCCCAAGTAAGTCTTCGGGACCGGGTGCTATCGCCCGGTGCGCGAAAGGCTCAAACCAAACGGCTGCTCAACGGGCGGGCTGAAGCCCCGCCCCTACAGAGGCCGGAGGGTGTACTGCGCCTTGCCGGAGACCACGCTGCGCCGGGCGTGCTCCGCGTGCAGGTGATTGGCTCCTTTTGAACCACACAGAGTATCCATGATGAAACCAGTCACCGTGACCGCGGTCCCCTGGGCCGCTAGGCCCATGGCACCACTCAGAAGAATCGCCGCGCCAGCCAGTTCTTTGCGCATCGTCTTTCCCCTCTCCCCTGGACCCTCATGGGACCCTGATCCCTAACCCCTGCCTTTCACGCCCCCACAGCGTGTCTGTCGTGAAGCCGGTGACGGTGACGCTGGATTGCGCCTGAACCAGCGCCAGAATGGACCCTGCAACCCCTCAGCCTCGGTGACACACGGTAAGGTCGGCGCGGGTCGAACCTACCCGCTTGTCACCGAAGGCTTCTTCCCTAAGAGAGCCCAAAGTTGCAGAGCCAAAGAGCAAAGGACAATCCCCAGCACAATTGCCTGATAAACATCGCAGTAGTTGAGGACCAACCCAACAGCCAAGTACTCTAATCCCGTCTCTGGAGATCCGCTCCCCAGTCTGCGCCCTATGGAAGCTAGCATCTGTGAGACAGCGACGAATATCCCTAGGTAAAGAAAAAACTCCTTGACTAGCCAGGAGGGTGCGGCGAGAACCAAAATGGCTAGTCCAGCAGTCGTCGCCATTGCCACCCATCGGGCGGCCAGGAATACTTGGGATTCTTGTCGCATGAGCAAATGCCAGCCCTCTACCCGCATCCCGGATTCTGAATCCTGCATGAAGGAACACAAACTAATTTCCAGCAGGTATATGCTGAAACGATTACAACCGCGGTCCCACAAAGCGCCACACAAGTAGAAGCGGCCGTGGGCTCGATGAACCAGGTGCAAGATGCACAGCCCGTAAAGCCGACCGACCCAATGCCGATGGTGCATCCTACTTCGCAAACCGCAAGACATGCGTAGTATTTCCAACACTTCCAGGGGTCTCGATCCTCAACGAATCCCCCATCCCCACCGAAGCCGCCATGACCCCAGGTTCGGTCTCCCGGCTTCCACATCCCCCATGCGAAAGTCGCGTTCACAGTGGCGTCGAAATCGATACCCAGGTCGTCCACACCCCACCCATCCCCGATGATGTCACGACCGTCGGGGTCGTGTCGGCTGATCGGCTGGTTTGCCACGTAGGCGTAACGGTTGAGCCTTTGGGGGTTCTTCATGTTTCCTAGCAATGGATCAGCGCGGAGGAAGCGGCCGACGCGGGCGGAGTGCTGGCGAAAGACGGCATAGTTGAGGCGGCCGGTGGAGACTTCGGCGTCCTTGAGGTAGGAGGTGTACTTGCGCTCGACGCTGGGGTCGGCGGTGCCGGTGGCGTACCACGACTCGCCGTAGGGGTAGTGGCCCTGCTCGTTCGACACGTTGCCCTGCTGGTCTGTGGTGAGCCGCCCAGTCAAGTGGTCGCTGTGCTGGTAGAGGAACAGTGCGCCCGAATCGCTCCCCGCCCCGCCGGGGCTCGTCGGCGTGTTGTACACGGCGCTGGCCGCGTCCTCGAACTCGGCGATCAGCTCCGTGCCCGCGTGGAGGTACCACGTGCGATCCGCGCCCACCACCTTGATGGTACGCAGCGAGTGGCCGTCGAAGGCGTAGGTGGCGATGAGCGTGTCGCTCAGGTTCTTCACCTCCACCAGGCGGTTCTCCGCGTCGTACTTGTACTTGTAGAGGTCGTCCTGGGTCAGGTTGCCGTTCGAGTCGTAGAGGAAGTTGTACCCGCCCATGGCCGTGATGCGGTTGGTCGAAGTGCTCACCGTCACGCTGTTCGACGGCCCCGACCCCGCGGTGACCGATTGTGCAGTGCGGTTGCCGTAGTCGTCGTAGGTCCACGACAAGCCCCACTGCGGGTACCCCGTCGAGCCGCTGGTGCCCGCCGTGGCCAGCCGCTTGCGCGCGTCGTAGGCGTACGTCGCGCTGCGCCCGCTCTGCACGTTGTCAGTGATCCCCGCGATCTGCCCGTTGTTCTTCACCCCCGACCCCGAATCCTGGTCGTAGTTGTAGCTCAGGCTCAGCAGGTTGGTGGACGACTGCGTGTACGCCACCGACGCCAACTGCAACCGGTCCGGCGAGTAGCCCAAACTCACCGCCACCCCGTTGCCGTAGTTGAACCCGGTCACCTGCCCCGCGTGGTTGTAGGTGAACCCGCTGGTGCTGATGCTGTTCGTCGTGGACATCCCCGCAAACCGCCCCTTTGACATCGTAGCTCTCCGTGACCGCTCGCCCGGAGGGGTACGTGAGGGCGTTGACCTGCGCCACGCGCTGGTCGCCCCAGAAAATGTAGTCAGTCCACACTCCGCCCAGAGCTGGGCAGCGGGCTCGTTCGGCGCTGTGCCTTAGTCACTTCCTTGTCTCTGCGGGGCGCGGCATTGTCTCCAGGATGGAATCAATCCAAAACTCAAGTCTTGCGCGGTTAAGCTTCCGGTAGGGGTTGGTGCGGTGTGGGTGGGAAACCTGGACGCCCAAACCAGTGAGGACACTCCGCACTCTCTCGTCTGGACGCGGCGGCGTGTAGATATGCTGAGCAGAATCGCCCGTATCGAAACACATTGCCATCAAAGGGCTTTTCCGCAAGGCCTCAAAATCCAGCAGCGCTTTCTTCAGGCGATCCGCATCCGCCATTATCTCGCCAACGCCGTTTTCTCCCAGCAACAGCCTGACGGACCTGGCGTAGTCATTGATGTCCCGTTCACGGTAGTCGTTTTGCAAGTCCTCCGCGTTCTGCTCCGTCAGTTCTGTAAATCCTCGTACCTGATGCAGCCTTAGCAGAAGGTGATCCCGTGGAGTCGGATACTTGGGAATCAGGTCCTCCGCCGCACGAAAACTCCAAACCCAGCCAGGCTTGACGGGGTGGCCAAGGGCCGGGATGTGCATTCCTGGAATCAGTTGCGGGGGCGGAACCGGGATAGGGAAATCCTCCTTGAATCCCGCAGGAAGAGGGTGGCAGCGGATGCTACTCCACCAGATCTCCAAGCCAGAATCCAGGAGTATCCGACTAAGGGAATCAACGGTTGCATCCACGCAAAGGAACCACCCCATATAGCAGACCACCCCGTCTTCCCTAAAAAACAAAGCTGTATTCTGTCCATATTCCATGGTGAGTGCCTCAGGGACCGCAGCCGTTTGAGTTAAGCGTACTAACTTGGTTTCCGATTGCCTCCCCAGCGAAGCCTCCGGCGAGGCCGCCAATGATCCCGCCGATAATTGTTCCCGGGCCCGGAAAAAGCGCCGTGCCGATCGCAGCGCCGGCAACGGCGCCGGCCACGCCTCCTGCAGCGCCTCCTATTGCACCCGGAAGCTGTTCTGGTGTAGCCGTGGCGATGTTGTACGCGTCCATGGCGACCCCTGCAACAAAGAGAGTGCGTCCAGCGCCCCGCAAAACGTGAGCGCTCGTTGCACGGTACGCTGCTTGCGGCACCTGCGCGTGGTTGAACCGCGCCAATGGGCCCACGTCCGCGTTCAGGTGGTAATTTGGCGCACCGGGACCGGGTGCATCAATGTGGAACGTACGGCCCCCTCCTGGGATGCTCCCTTGGCCGAATTGGCCGAATCGTACTTGACCGTCCGCTCCCACGTAGGTTATGGAAGGGTCGTCCAAGGCAGTCAGTGTTCCAAGGCCCGCACCAAGCACGCCACCCGCCGTTGCAGAGCCCTGAGAGCAGGGAGGGGGTTGCTGGGTCTGCTGCTGAGACTGGGTGCCGCCGCCGCCCCTCTCATCTGTAAGCATAAGCATATCTCCGTGAGACGCGTATCCATCGTCACGCCAAGAACATCCCCCGCTGACAGGCTGGCCATTCAGAAATGCATTTGTGCAGGCCCAAGTCAAGCCCAACGGGTCAAGGAGACCCACGGGTTCGTTGCGTACATACACGTAGCGATTCAGCGATTGCGGATCATCTCCGTCGCCGGGGAGCGGGTCCACGGCCATCCAGCGGCCCTGAGTGGTATCGTACTCGCGGAACCAGGTGTGGTAGAACGATGTGTCCGCGTCGTACTCCATCCCCGCGAAACGGAACTTCGTCGGCACGGAGCAAGACGTGCCCGGCTGGTTCTCCCCGAACGGCTCATAGTCGCACGTGCCCGCTGAAGCGCCGCTCGAATCGGTGCAGCGCCGTGTGGAGCCCAAGTGATCGGTGTGTAGATACACCGCGGTGCTGGCCCCGCTGCCGGTCTGCTCGGCCATGCGCTGCCCGGCAAAGAAGATGTAGTCCTTCCAGCTTGATCCGGTCTTCTCGGCGACCAACTCCGCGCCCGCGTAGAAGTAGTCGGTGGTCGTGCCGCCCACGGTCTTCTTGGCCCGCCGTCCCTGCGCGTCCATCGTGTAACTCGGCGTGCCCAGTGTGGTGCTGGCCGCCGTCATCAGGCTCTCCTGATTGTAAGTGTAACTCGTGCTGGCCCCGTTGGAAGTCACGTTCCCCGCGTTGACGCTCCCTTCGGTGTAGCTGAAATTGGTGGAGGTAATCCGGTTGTTCTTGTTGGTGGTGTCGAAACTCAGGCTGCTGCTCAACCCGCTCCCTGCGGTCACATTTTGGGCCCAGCGGTTGCCCCAGCGGTCGTAGTCATATGAATACTTCCTCTGGATGTTGCTGTTAGGCCCGCGCTGTGCCGTCAGCAGCCGGCCCAGCTCATCGTAGGTGTAATTCTCGGTCTTCACGTCGTTGGCGTCATTGTTCCACTTGACCTGTTGGATTTTGCCGTCAGCATGATAGACGTACCCAAGGTTCAAATACGTCGCCCCGCCCCCGGTCACCTGAGTGAGGATTGAAGAAATCAGCGCCCGGCTGTTCCATCCCAAAGACGTGCGCACGGGGTTAGATGCGGAGCCAAAGTCCATTTGGCTCAGGGGCCCCAGGTTCGAGTACTGCGCGCTGCTCACATAATTGAAGTGATTGTTTGGATTGCCGTCGGTAATGTCTTTGACGCTTGTGCTTTCCCCGTTGCTGTTGAAGGCGTACTCGACTTTGCGTCGCGTCCCGCTGCTGCTCGGGTAGCTCAACTTGAGTACGTTGCCGAGGTAATCGTACTCGTACGTCATGGCGTAGGCGGTGCTGGAAACTGTCCGCGTCATAGTCAGCACCCGGCCAACAGCATCGTAAACATAATCGGCTTTGTCGGATGAGCCAGAAGTACCGTCCCACTCCGTAATCAGTCGTCCGATGGCATTGTTCGCAGCGGTGCCGTCATATGTGTACTCGGCTTTGATCGTTCCCGCCGAGCACGCCTGTGCCAACGTCGCATGGCGTTTCTTAGTGACTCGGTGAAGGGAATCGAACTCCAAACAAGCCTTGCCACGCGTATCAATGGTGGCCGTCCGGTTGCTATCGCTATCGTACTCGTAGGTCACGTCGGTGGAGACGTTCACCTCGGGGATGCGGGCACCCGTTAGCCGGCTCAAGTTGTCGTAGGTAAGCGAGCGTGACTGTCCCCCCGCCGATACCGCCGTCCGGTCGTCCCGCTCATTGTAGGTATAGCTGGCCAGGTAGCCACTGGCACTGGAGAACGCCGTGATGTTGCAATTGGAAGCGGAACTTAGGGAGTTCCCCGCTGTCACCTCGCAAACGTTTTTCAGTCGCCCCAGCGCGTCGAACTCAAAGACGCGTTCGCGATTCACCTCGTCCACAATCTTGGAGGCGTTGGCCGTATGCGTGATCTGGATTTGGTTGTTGTCTTGCTTCTTGACCAGCTTCACCCTGCCCAGGGCATCAACCTGTGTCTCGACCACGCCGTAAGTCACATCGTCCGTGCCTGCCTGATTAGGCCCGTTCACATATGGGTTGGTGACCTTCCACTGCCCGCCGTGGGGGTCGTACGTAATGTCAATCATTCGCCCCCCGGGAATGAGCCGCTGGACAAGTTGCCCAAGAGGATTGTACGTGTCCGTGGTGGCCAGATTCGCGCTGTCTGTGCGCTTCACTGTGGTGGTGACAGTTCTGTCTGAGTCGTTGTAGGAGGTGTCGGCTTGACCACCGTCCGGCGTTTTCACTTGGGTCAGTCTCCGCATAGTGTCGGCGTAGAGAAAAGTGGTACCTGCGCGCTGCGGCGAGGCGCCGTAGTCGTTCGGGTCTTGCACCCCCTGCACCTGGCTGGTGCAGGTGAAGTACTTCATTCTCGTCACCTGACTGGCCGCGTTGGTGACCTGAGTGGGAAACGAATAGGAGTTAGAAGTCGGCGTGCAATTGGAATCGTACCAACTGTCCGAGTAGCTGATCGAGGTGGTGTGGGACCCTGGGTCTTGAACGGTGAGCACGTTTCCCAGCATGTCATAAGTCATCACCATATCCAGGTACGTGCTCCCAGTAAGCCACCGCCGCACCTTCGTTACATTGCCCCGATAATTGAAATTGGTGCCATAGCCCGAATCGTCGTGCTGCGGAGCGCCCGTAGCCTGGGCGGGCGTGCTTTGGTCGTATTCAATCAGCGTCTCGGATTTTTTGTTACCGGAAGCATCATCCACGCGGATGCTCGTTGCGCGGTTGACGATATTGCGGGTCAAGTACGCCGACTGGCTTTCGTGGAGGTAGGCAATCGTAGTCTTGCGGATGTACGTGGATGGAGGCGACCCAGAGCCGTAGTCGTATTCCTTCAATTCCTTAAGATTGCCGTGCGAATCGAAAACAGTTTCGGTCTTGCTCTGGAGTTTCGAGGAACCTGGGGTGTCTTCCAGGATCGTGACTTCGCTGTTGGGCGCCCCATTGGCCCAAGTCCGATTCAAGGTCCTCAGAAGCGTCCCAGAAGCCTCGCTTCCGGTGTACACCTTCGTTGTTATCAACTGCCCGGAGGAAGTGAAGAGGAAGGTGGTTTCATTCGCTGAACCCCCATAGAGCGCTGGCGCGGTTACTCTGGTCTTCCAGTCCGAACTGACCTGCGAGCGCACGAAGGACCATGTTTGAGAACTGCCATCGTTGACGATTCTGTCCAGTCCGTTGACTTTTCCATCCGCGCAGTTAATTCCGTAGTTTGAGCCGGTGTAATCGTACTGGTAGTATCCCGTGGTCGGAAGGGTCACTTTCTTGAGCCGCGCCGTGGTCTTGGTGCCGTCGCCGGGTGTTTGCTCGTACTCAAAGGTGTACGACCGGCCATTGGGCAAGTCGAAGTAGACGGGGAGCTGCTTCCCTGATTGATTGTAGTTGATCTCCCCGGAGCACCCGAAGTTGGTTTTAACGTGAAAGGTATCCAGATACAATGTCATCGTCCGCTCGGTATTGTCGGCGGTCCGGTATTTGTAATCGAAACAGGTAGGGTAGGTGACCGAACTTCGGGTGCAATTGGTTCTCTTGATGATCTTGAGTGCCACGCGCCCAAGGGTGTCTTTCCAGTGAGTTTCGGTTGAGCTCACCGTCACCATCGAAAAGTAGTTGCCGTTGGAGTCTTTCCAGGCTGTTCCGGTGAACTCTGACCCGTCGGGAATGGTGATCTCATTTCCGTTGGTGCTGTCCCACGTGATGCCGCTTCCATCGCCGGCCTCCGTGAGGCCCGGTTGCTCTGTGGGGGAGTACCCGCACGTCGTAGCCTCGGTATACCACTCAGCCGGAAAGTAGTGGGGCGTCCCAGCCGCGTCAAAGTATACAGGACTGTGATACCGCTGCGTCCATTCCTCCATCCGGATCCACTCTTCGGTGTACCAAACGCAGAGGACGCTTTCGCTACTAATTGTGAAAACCCCTTTGGGCGAGTCTTTCTTCCAGCCCCACGTTGGATTTCCGTAGGGATCGGCCACCGGAGTCCAATAGGAGCCATTGCGCTGCCAGATCAAAGAGTCGTATACGATTGAAAAAGTAAAAGCTTGGCCTCGTCCGGGATTGGCAACCACGGGAATCGCAATATTCACGTTCAAGTTCTGGCGGTTCACGGAATCAAATCCGCCATTCTGAAATGAGCCATACGGAGGGAAACCCGTTTGCTGAGCAGAACTCACTTGAGATAACAACACAACCGCAACAAAAAGGGCAGCGCGCTTCATCGGGGTTTCTCCTGTTGGATCGTGAACTCAGTCGAAGCCACACCGGTGTCAACGGCCACTGATTGGATCGTGAACACGCCCCAAGCCGAACCGTTCAGGGACTTCTCGATTCGGTGCGGAAAGAGGAGGCCGCCATGCGGTTGATAGTCGGAATACCGGACCTCCGCGGGGATCGCCGCCACCGGCCCCCAACCCTTGCGAATTTCATACGTCAGTTTGGCGGGCAGGCCAGAGTTCGTGTCAATCCAAAACTCACGGCTTGAAGCGCGGGCGGAACTGGCGAGCTTCGGTTGTGTGACAAACGTCTTCCATACGCGGACATGGTGGGCGTCGGCCTGCCCCAGCCTTTCGACACCAAGGTATTCCACAGCGACTTCGGGGTCATTCAGGGCAGCCGCGATTAAGGCGACTGGGAAATGCGACGATTGGCTGCTCTGCGTCAATTCGAACGACGCGACCTTTTCCTCAGTGTCCTGGCGGTGCTTGGCCAAGCCTCTTGAGTAGATGACCTCGCGCGTCCGGCCTGCCATTTCGATCCGCTCCGCACTCTCGTTTGCACCTCGGGTCAGAAATCGTGCTGTGCCAGTCGTGGTAGACGGCCCCTCGGTAATCGAAGCGGAGGCCAACACAACCGAGTCCCCGGGCACCCGCCCACCCATTGCTGCAAAAGCTTGCTCCAATGCAGCCAGGGCTCGGAGGTCCCGTGTCGGTGATTGAGGCGGTGAACTGAGCTGCGCAGCCATCGACGAGGCAAGAATCAGGAGCAAGCAGGCGGGAACAACCAACCGGAGCAGGCGCATTGGCAACCTCCAAAGGGCTTAGACTTCCGAATTGGTGCGCCTGCGGGATGGGTGTTGTCAAGCAGTTTATTCATGCAGAAGGAAGCTAAACTTCCGGGATACTATACCTTCATGGAAATAGGTGCTGCGCGAAACGCTAAGAAAAATCAAGACCGGGGCGCGTGAACGTTTCGTCCCCAATCCGTCGGTGAGGAGCGAAACGGCGCCGGGCGGGGGCGCGTCGTAGGGAGACTGCGCGAAACGCTGTGCTAGACTGAAGGCTGTGGTGGCGCGCTGAGCGAATGAACCGAGGAACCCGCACTTTTCTGGCTGTGGTGGCGGCAGTGTCACTGGCTGCGCCACTCCCCGCGCGCAAGAAGCCGCCCGAGGGCGCGCCCAAGCTGGTGGTCCTGCTGGTGGTGGACCAGATGCGCGCCGACTACATCACCCGGTATGGACAGCAGTGGAAGCACGGGTTGCGGCGGCTGTTGGCAGAGGGTGCGTGGTTCAGCGAGGCGGCCTATCCCTACCTGAATACGGTGACCTGCGCCGGGCACGCGACGATATCCACCGGCACGTACCCTTCGGCGCACGGGATGGTCCTGAACGCGTGGTGGGACCGCGGCCTGCGCAAGACCATCAGTTGCACCGACGACGCCAGCTCGCCGCTGGTGGGTTATGGCGACTCGGTGCGCGGCAACGCCAGCATCCGCCACTTGAAAGCGCGCACGTTTGCCGACTACCTGATCCAGCAGGAGTGGAACAAGAAGTCGCGGGTGGTGAGCTATTCGATGAAGGCGCGCAGCGCCATCATGCTGGGCGGGCGTGACCCGGACGCGGTGACCTGGTTCGACGATCGTAAAGGGGTGTGGGTGACCTCGAGAGCGTACACCCTGGCCGGCGTGCCTTTTGTGCACCGCTTTGCGCGCCAGAACCCGGTGAAGCGCGACTGGGGCAAGACCTGGATTCGCTTGCTGCCGGAGTCCGCTTACCTCTACCGCGACGATGACCCTGCCGAGCTGCCCGGGGGCATGACCGCCTCCTTCCCACACCGCCTGACGGGCAACGGGAAGCCGGACGAAGCCTTCTACGACCAGTGGCGCACCAGCCCCTTCGCCGACTCCTATCTGGGGGAAATGGCCCGCGACGCCGTGGACCGGCTCAAGCTCGGCCAGCGCGAGTTTACGGACCTGCTGGCCATCAGCTTCTCGGCCCTCGACTCCGTGGGCCACGAGTTCGGTCCGCGAAGCCATGAGGTGCAGGATGTGCTGGCGCGCTTGGACCTGACCATCGGCGAACTGCTGGACCACCTCGATAGCAAGGTTGGCGCCCCCAACTATGTGGTGGCCCTGAGCGCCGACCACGGAGTGGCCACCCTGCCCGAGCACATCCGCGAGGGGGGCGGGGACGCGGGACGCTTCACCAACCAGGAGGTCCACGCTCGCGCCGAGGATGCCATCCGCAGGCATTTTGGGCCGGGCAAGTACATTACCCGGGCGCTCTATACCGACCTGTATCTCGAGCCGGAGGTGTTCGAGCGGCTGGCGGCTAACCCGGAGGCCATGAAGGCGGTCCTGGAGGCTGTGGGCAGCGCCTCCGGCGTCCAGCGCGTGTTTCGCAGGGACGAATTGGCCGGCAAAGAAACCAGCGAGGACCCCATGGAGCGGGCCGCTGCGCTCAGCCATTTCCCCGGCCGGAGCGGGGACCTGATTCTGGTTCCGCGCGCCAACTGGTTCATTGCCGGCAATGTGGCCGACCACAGCACCACCCACGGCACGGCCAACTGGTACGATGCGCGTGTCCCGGTGATCCTCTACGGAGCGGGCATCCGGGCGGGGAAGTACGGGAGTGCCGCCTCGCCCGCGGACATGGCACCCACTCTGGCGGTCCTGTGCCGTTTCACCCTGCCCGGGGTCAATGGTCGGGTCCTCAGCGAAGCCCTCCTGAGCCACGCCACGGCGGGCAACGGCCGTCAACCCTGATCCCATTCCTGGCCACTTCCCAGGCAGCGCATACTACTGCTTGCGGTACGTGGTATAATGCCGGGCCAGTGAGTTCCTTCGCGCCCGACCTGGCGGTTCAACTCGGTGCGCTGCACCTGTCGAATCCCATCCTTGCTGCCAGCGGAACCTTCGGCTACGGAGTGGAATTCGCCGGCTTGGTGGACTTAAACAGGCTGGGCGGATTCGTGGTGAAGGGTCTTTCTGCGCAGCCCATGAATGGTGCGCCACCGCCGCGGCTCGTACCCACGGCCTCTGGGATGCTGAACGCCGTGGGGTTGCAAAATGTTGGTGTGCGGGCTTTTGTGGCTGAGAAGCTCCCGGCGCTGCATGGCTGCCGCGCGGCTGTGATCGCCAACGCTTTCGGGCACTCCACCGAGGAGTACGTGGAGGTCATTCGAGTCCTCGAGGATGCGGAGGGCCTGGCCGCCTATGAGCTCAACATTTCCTGCCCCAACGTAAAAAGGGGCGGGATGCAATACGGGAGCGACCCAGCCTCGACTGGGGAGGTGGTGACGGCCGCCCGGCAAGCCGCCAAGCGACGGCCCCTATGGGTCAAACTCTCGCCAAACGTGACTGACATACGGCCCATTGCCCAAGCGGCCGAAGCGGCGGGGGCGGACGTCCTGACCGTGGCCAACACATATCTGGGAATGAGCATTGACCCGGCCACGCGAAAATCGCGCCTGGGCAACCAAACGGGGGGACTTTCGGGGCCAGCCATCAAACCGCTCACGCTGCGCTTGGTGCATGAAGTGAGCCAAGTGGTTAAGATTCCTGTGGTTGGGCTTGGGGGGATCGAATCGGCCGAAGACGCGGTCGAGTTTCTCCTAGCCGGGGCTTCGGCTGTACAGGTGGGAACGGCGCATTTCGCCAACCCTTCGGCTTCTGTGCAGGTCCTGGAAAGCCTCTCGGAATGGTGCCGAAACGAAAAGATTAATAATATCAATGATTTGAGAGGTGCGCTCTTGTAACAATTCCTTAACAAAGTCCTTGTGTTTGGGCCCCGGCGGATGCTAAAATCCGTAGATTTTTGGGGAGGCTTCGAAGGCCGTCTATGGGACTGAGACTACAGCTTCCAGTGGCAACTCTGGTCCTGCTCCTGGCAGGGACCGCCTCCGCCCCTCTGTACACACCCCCACCCATCGAGCCCATCAGGACTTGGGTGGCCGTGGGAAGTTGGTATGGGCCGGGTTTTCACGGCCGGGTGACCGCCAACGGCGAAATCTACAACATGTACGCCCCCACTGCCGCCCACATTACCCTGCCTATGGGGTCTATGGTTCGGGTGACCAATCCCCGCAATGGCAAAAGCCAGGTGGTCCGGATCAATGATCGCGGCCCCTACATCGAAGGCCGCGAGATTGACCTGTCCTATGCTACCGCCCAGCATTTGGGGATTGGAGTGGGCCGGGTTAGGATTGAGCTTTTGAAGGTACCGCCACGACGTGCCAAAGCTCAGCAGCCGCAGCCGCCTGATAGTAGCACTGGACTTTAGCCGCCTCGCGCCGGCCCTGGCGCTGGCACGCCGCCTCGCGCCCCTGGGTTGCTTCTTCAAGGTCGGCAGCCAACTCTTCACAGCGGAAGGGCCCGCAGCCGTCCGCAAGCTCGCATCCTTGCGTGCCGGCATCTTCCTTGACCTCAAGTTCCACGACATCCCGAACACGGTAGCCGGAGCGGTAGAGGCTGCGGCGCATTTGCCTGGCGTGCGGCTGGTCAACGTGCACGCGCTCGGCGGGCCCAAGATGATCGCCGCGGCCGCGAAGGCGCTGCGCCGGCTTGGCCGGCCGCCCGCGCTCCTCGCCGTCACCGTTCTTACCAGCATGGACCGCGGGCAGCTTCGCGCGGTGGGCGTGCAGGGTGCGCCGGCGACTCGAGTACTGCAACTCGCGCGCATGGCGCAAAGGGCCGGGGCGGCCGGAGTGGTAGCGTCGCCGCAGGAGGTTGCGTCAATTCGAGGCGCCTGCGGCCGGAGCCTCTTGATTGTGACCCCGGGAGTGCGCCCCAGGGGCTCGGCGACCAACGATCAATCGCGCATATCCACTCCCTCCGCCGCGCTGCTCGCCGGCGCCGACTTTCTGGTGGTAGGTCGTCCCATCACAGCCGCGCCCGATCCTGTCGGCGCCGCCCGCGCCATCCTCGCTGAGATGTCGGGGGCCGCACGCACCCACCGCTAAGGCGGTTACTCCCAACTCCCCACTCCGCACTGTTAAGATTCCTCACGGTCATGAAACACATCACCATCGGCACCGCCGGGCACATCGACCACGGCAAGTCCGCGCTGGTGGAGGCGCTCACCGGCACGCACCCGGACCGGCTGGAGGAAGAAAAGCGCCGCGGCATCACCATTGACCTGGGCTTTGCGTTCACCGACCTGGAGGGGATGCGCCTGGGCTTTGTGGACGTGCCTGGGCACGAGCGGTTCGTCAAGAACATGCTGGCCGGCATCGGGGGCATTGACCTGGCGCTGCTGGTGGTCGCGGCGGATGAAGGCATCAAGCCCCAAACGCGCGAGCACTTCGACATCTGCCGGCTGCTGGGGATACCCCGCGGTCTCACCGTGATGACGAAGTCCGATCTGGTGGACGCCGACACCCTGGGACTGGTGCGGCTTGAACTCGAGGAGTTTCTGCGCGGCTCTTTCCTGGAGCGCGCGCCCCTGCTGGCGGTGAGCGCGCGCAACGGGGCAGGGGTCGCCACGCTGCGCGAAGCGCTGGCAGCGGCCGCGCGGGCCGTGCCGGGGCGCGACATATGCCGGTATTTCCGCCAGCCCATCGACCGGTCGTTTGCCATGAAGGGGTTCGGCGCCGTGGTTACCGGCACGGTGGTTTCCGGCGCCGTGTCCCCGGAAGATGAGGTGGAACTCTTCCCCGCGCGACGGCGGCTGCGCGTGCGTGGAATCCACTCCGGAGGAGCCGCCGTGGAGCGGGCCACGGCGGGCCAGCGGGCCGCCATCAACCTGGCGGGCATCGGGCACGGGGAGGTCGCGCGCGGCATGACGCTGGCGGCCCCCGGCATCTTCGAACTGACGCGGCAGATGGATGTGCGCATCAGCCTGCTGCCTTCCGCACGGCCGTTGAAGAACCGTGCCCGCGTCCACTTCCACCACGGAACCGGGGAACAGGTCGCCGAAGTTGTGCTGGTGGATGGCGCGCGGCTCGAACCAGGGGCCGCGGCCTATGCCCAATTGCGGCTGGCAGTGCCGCTGGTGGCGCAGCCGGGCGACCGCTTCATCCTCCGGCAGTTTTCCCCGGTGGTGACCATCGGCGGCGGACTGGTGCTGGATCCGCTGGCGCCGCGGCATCGGGCCAAGGACCTGAGCCCCACGCCGCTGCTGGCGGCATTCGAATCCGGCCGGCGGGAGACTATCGTCGCGGAGCTTTTGGCGCGCGCGCCGGGCGGGCTGGCCGCTGCGGACCTGCTGGCACGAACCGGCTGGCTCCTGGCCGAGGCGCTGGCCGCGGCGCAGGCCCTGGCGCAAGACAAAGTGTTGCGCATTTTGAGCCAGCAGCCGCTCTTTGTTGTAAGCGCGGCGGCGCTGGACCAATGCGCGCGCGATATCGCCGCGGAACTGGCCCGCTTCCACAAGGCCAATCCGCTGGCCGAGGGCTTGCCCAAAGAGGACTTGCGCGAGCGGGTGGCGGCCAGGCTGCAGCCGCAGGTGTTTCGCGCCGCGCTGGAGCAGGCCGTCGCCGCCGGCCAGGTGGCCGTAGCCGGCGACTTGGCTAAGCTGGCGGGGCGCGAAATTGCCCTCACACCGGAGGAGGCGCGGGCGCGCGAACAGATCGAAGCCGCGTTCGCGAAGGCCGGACTCACCGTGCCGCCGGTGAAGGAAGTGGTGGCCGGTCTCGGCGTGGACCCGCGGCGCGCGCAGAAGATCGTGCAGATCCTGCTGCGCGAGCGCACGCTGGTGAGAGCGTCGGAGGACTTGCTCTTCCATCGCAGCGCCCTCGAGCGGCTGCGGCAGTTGCTGGCGGACTACAAGAAACAGAGAGGGGATCGGCTGCCGATTGGGACATTCAAGGAACTGGCGGGGATCACGCGGAAGTACGCCATCCCGCTGCTGGAGTATCTGGATCGGGAACGGGTGACCCGTCGCGCGGGGGACGAGCGCGTGATACTGTAAGCCCACCGAAGCCCATGGGGACAGCACCGGCACCGACGAACCCTTACGGCGGCAACTCGATGGTGGCGCCGCTGCGCCGGGTGATGATCTGTCCGCCGCGGCGGGCCGGCTGGAGCAACCAGGAGCGCGCGCGCCGCTGGGAAGAATTGAACTTCATCCAGGCGCCCGACGCGGCTGCCGCCCAAGCCGAGCACGACGCCATGCGCCGCGAGTTGGAAGACGCGGGCGTGGAGATACTCTCCCTGCCAGAGTCCTATTCGTTTTCCCTGGACGCCGTTTATTGCCACGACCCGTCGCTGATGACGGAATTTGGCGCCGTGGTGCTGCGCATGGGCAAGTCCGCGCGCTGGGCCGAACCCGAGCGCCACGCCAATTTCTATAAGTCGCAGAACATCCCCATCCTGGGACAGATTGAGGACCCCGGCACGGCCGAGGCCGGCGACATGGTCTGGCTGGACGACCACACGCTGCTGGCGGGCCGGAGCTACCGCACCAACCAGGCCGGGATTGACCAGCTCCGCAGCATGCTCTCTTTCGTGGACGTGGACGTCATCGCGGCGCCACTGCCGCACTCGGCGGGGCCGGACTCCTGCTTGCACTTGATGTCGGTGATGAGCATGTTGAACGAAAACACCGTGCTGGTGGACCTGCCCATGCTGGCGGTGGAAACGGTGGAGCTGCTGAGCGACCGGCACTTCGGCATGATCGAGATTGACCCCTACGAGCGCGGCACGCACGCCTGCAACGTGCTGGCGCTGGGCAACCAGCGGCTGCTGGCGCTGGAAGAAAACGCCAAGACCAACGCCTGGTTGATGCAGGCTGGCTTCGACGTCCGCACCTTCCCCGGCTCCGCCCTGGCCATTATCGGCGGCGGCGGCCCCACCTGCCTCACCCGTCCCATCCTGCGCTGCTTGTAGGGTTTAGCAGCACTTGAGAATATTCTCCTGGACTGTGGGGCACGGCTGTGCTATGATGCCTGTGCGTTTGTTGCTCTTGTAAAACCTTTAGATTCGTTTAAGGGGCTGCAAGTCCACACTTGCAGCCCTTTTGTGTTTTACGGCTGGAGGCGGTGGGAAAAAGCATCAAATAGCCCAAACAACAGAAGGAAGCAAACAGTGAAAGAACAAGGAACAGTGAAGTGGTTCAATGCCAGCAAGGGCTTCGGGTTCATCCAGCGCCCGTCGGGAGAGGATGTTTTTGTCCACTTCTCGGCGATTCAGGGCGATGGTTACAAGTCCCTGAACGACGGCCAGGCGGTGGAATTCGAAGTCACCCAGGGCCCCAAAGGCTTGCAGGCGGCGAACGTCACCAGCCTCTAGTCTGGACGGCGCGGGCCCCTTCCCCTGCGGGCCCGCGCTTCTTTCTCGCATCCGACGCACCGCACCGGCAGGAGGCACCTCCCAGGAGGCATGCAATGAAGGCTCTTCCGGCAGGGAAGTACATCAAGCACTTCCAGTACGGCCTCGGGGTGATCACCGAGTCGGACTCCGAGCGCACCTCGATTGATTTCGACGTCCACGGCCTGAAGAAATTCGTCACCAGCCTGATGGTGGTGGAAGCGGCCGAAGGCACGCCCCCCAAGCGTCCCGGGGCCCGCCGACGCAGGAAGCCTGCCGCGGCCGTTGCTCCGGCCGGGAGCCCCAAGTGAACGACAAGCTGATCGTGCAATACGTCGGCTGCCAGTCCAAAGCGCTGGTGCGCGAGTACACGTTTACGGCCAGGCTGGCATCGGGCGATTTGCGTGAATTCACGCTGACCATTCCCAACGAAGCTTTCGCCTCCCGCCGCGCGCGCTTCCAGGATGCACCGGACATTTGCTCGCATCGTCTGCATCGGGCGCTGGCCGACCCGGTGGACCCCCCGCCCGGGCACATCCGCATTTCCGACGCAGACCTGGAGAACTACCGCGTCGCGCACTCCCCCAAGCCGTCGAACCGCGGCTATTTCAATCGCAAGCCAGTGTCGCACCTGTAGGCCCGACCCTTATTGCGCCCAGCGGGGTTCTCTTGCAGGCGGGAGAAGCCTCAGGGAAGGAGCCTGTTGCCCGGCGCTTCGATGCTGACCAGCGACCGGGATGGCGCTGGCGCCGAGCCTGTGGGCACCTGAAGGTGCGGCATGGGCGCCGCATGAAACAGCCGCCGGCAGGGCTTGGCCAGCCAGCGGGCCCACGTCGAGGAGCGGTTGACCCGGGCGCTGTCGGTAGCGATCCCCGTGTTGCCGAACATCTGCCGGTAGAGTTTGGAGATCAACATGAAGCCCAGGCGGCCTCGCAGGGACTTGATGCATCGCGAACGCCGCCACACCAGCGGCAGGGTGTAATACCGGTCCCAGACCAACTGCGTCCGCCGGCGAATCTCCTCGGCGGACATGCGCGGATGGCTCATGTACACCTTGGTTTTGAACGCCTGCGGGATCAGCCAATAACGCGTGAGGGGAACCCCGGCGATGCGCACCGGATCGTCCTGCATGGCTTTTTCCCAGCGCTGGAAGTCCACCGTGCCCGGAAACGGGGTCAGCAGCACGAACTGCGCCAGGGTAACGTCGGCTTCTTTGGCCAGGTCCAGGGTGGATTGGAAAGTCTCCGGCCGGTCGGAGGGCAGCCCAAAAATGAAGGAGCCCAGTACGTGGACGTCGTGCCGGCGGAAAGTGCGCAGCCGCTGCACCAGGCTCTCACCGGTGGAATTAAAGTCCTTGTAGATGTCTTTCAGCCCCTCGGGGGTCACCGATTCGATCCCCACCAGTACGCCCCGGATGTGGGCTTTGCGCATAGCGGTCAAGAACTCCGGGTCGTCGGCCACTTCCATGGTAATTTGCGTGAAAAACGCCATGTCGCTGGGCAATTGCGCGAGCCGGTCCATCAAATCGAAACGCTCCCGCCGCAGCGCTTGCAACTCACTCCAACGGGCAGCGTCCTTGTTGCGCTCTGCCAGCTTCAGGTCCGCGAGGGTGACCGGGTAGAAGTTGTCGTCGGCGAGCACAATGGAGCGCAGCCCCATGCGGCGCAGCGCGACGATTTCCTCCAGCACCGCGTCCGAGGCCCGCTGCCGCGGCTGCTGGCCGTCGGTGCGCCACACCGAGCAAAACGAGCAGTGCTTGGGGCATCCGCGCACTGTCTGCACTGAAGCCCACATGTAACTGTCGGGGGCCATCAAGTCCCAGCGCGCGGGGCTGAACTGTTCGGCGGCGATGCGCCCGCCGTCGTACACGGCTCGCGGCCCGCCGTTGGCGCAATCCGCCAGCACCCGGGACCAAATCACGTCGCCATCGCCCTGCACCACGGCGTGCGCGCCGCCCAGGTCGCGTGCTTCCTGCGGATAGAGGCTGGAGTGGATGCCGCCGAAGACGACAACGGCGCCGCGCGCGCGGGCGGCGCGCCCGATTTCGTAGCCGCGCAGGGCGTTGCCGCTGTGAATCCCAATGCCGACCACGTCGCCGGCGCGAATACGGTTGAGGTCCACGGGCGCGATCGTCTCGTCCACGATCAGCGGGTCGCCCAGCGCCCGGGGCGTCGCCCCGGCCAGGACATACAGCCATCGCGGCGTGATCACCCCGATCCCGAAAGACAGGTGATTGGGATTGATGAGCAGAATCTGCATGCGTCTCCGCCCGGCTGAGAGACCGGCGCGCCGGGGTGGACTGTACCCCTTTTTTCTTGTCCGCGCACCAAAAATCGACCAGGAATCCTGACAAGGATTTGGCGCCCCAGGGGATGGGCGCGGGGCAACCGCTTGGGACACCCCTTGCCAGTTGCCTTGTTGACGGCGCTCGGGGCTGGGCCTAGAATCGGAAGTGGAGGCCGTTATGCCTCATTTAGGTGTGCCTGAGCTCCTGATCCTACTGGCCATCGTGCTGATTATCTTCGGCGGCCGTAAAATCCCGGAGATCGCGCGCGGGCTCGGCGAAGGCATCCGCAACTTCAAGGACTCGCTGCGCGGCTCCGAAAAGTCCCCGGAGAAGCCTGCTGAGGATAAGAAGTAGAATCGAAGACTTCAGCTGAAGAAGGCATGCACGTTTCCCTTGAAAGGGACTCCTTGTACACGGTCATTGACCTTGGCGTCCTGCCCGGAGACATGTTCAGCAAGGCCCGCCGTGTAAACAACCCTCTTTAGTGACGCCCATGGTTTGAACAATTCCCGGGAAATTGTTGGGACCAGTTCGCTGTTCAAAGGCGACAGGCCCGTGAGGCAATCCGGGCAGCCGCGGGAGACTCGATGAAGCGGGCCGCGCGTGAGCTTCTCCGCCTTCTAACAAGAGAATGACTTCATTCAACCCTGATCGGGTTCGGCGGGGGTTTCGGCGGTGAATTCGTTCTCGATGGGGGCTTCGTTTCCGGCGCGTTTGGAGAGGCTTTTTTGTGCGCGGCGATCGGCCTTCATGCGCTGCTTCTCAAGCCGCTTTGCTTCCTTCTGCCGTTTCTGAAATGTCGTTCTCTGTCGCGAAGCCATGGCGCCTCCTGGGGGCGGTGTCGAGAGTAGCCGGCCCGGTCGGCCGGCGGGACCTACCAGCGGGGTTCGCGCGGCTGGCGCACGGATTCGCGGTGGTCTTCGGTCGAGAACCGGCTGCCGCCCCGGCCGCCGCCGCCCATCCGCGCCCCGCTGCGTTCTGGCCGGGGACGCGCTTCATTCACCTTGAGGTTGCGCCCGTTCACTTCCTTTCCGTCGAGGGCGGCCATGGCCTTGGCGGCCTCTTCGTCGTTGGGCATCTCCACGAAACCGAAGCCGCGGGCCCGCCCGGTTTCCCGGTCGGTAGCCAAGTGGACGCGCGTGACCCGGCCGAAGGGCTCGATCAGCGCGCGCAACTCGCTCTCCGTAGTTTGAAAGCTCATGTTGCCGACAAACAGGTTCTTCATTTCTTCTCTCCGCTGCACTGGTGCGAAAGCGCTTCGGTTTGCAACGCCGCCGGACGCGGGTACTCGGGAGCAACTGCGGCGTCGGGGTATCAGAGCAAGGAAGGCTGTGTACGGCGGCCTAAAAGGCGCTGACGCAATCCGACAGCTTCAAAGTGCCCCTCTAGCATACCGCATTTGCGCCCCCCTTGCGCGGGATTCGCTTAGTGCGCTCACCAGCCTCCCTATTTGCCCGGCGGCCGGTAGCTGGCGCCTTTCCTGGCGGCGGCGTCCATTTCCTGGGGCGTGAGCAGCACAATGGTCCGCAGGTGGACAGCGCCCAGGGCTCCGGTCGCCACGGAAAGGCCGGCGACGGTAGCGTTGTCCGGCGCTTCCACGATGCAGAAAACGTCGGAGTCACCAAAGGCGAAGTACAGCGACTCCAGGGAGCAACCCGCGGACTTGAGGGCCGCTTCGACGGCGGCTTTGCGCGCCGTGCCGCCGTCGCGGAGCAGCGCCTGTGCGCCTTCGCTGGTGTAGGAACCGGCAATCAAGTACTTCGGCATGACTCACCTCCAGCGCATAGCTTCTCTCGAACCGCCGCATCCGTCCAGCGTTAGAATGGCTCCGGAGGGAACCATGAGACCCACCGGGCGATTGCTCCTGGCTTTACTGGCGGCGCTGGCTGTAGCGAGCTCGCCGGAGTCGCAAGCTGCGCCGGACGCCGCCGAGCTGACGAAACTGCTCAACGATTTTCTCGCCGGGGCCACACGCAACGAAGCGGCCACGCACGAACGCTTCTGGGCCGACGACTTGATCTATACCGGCTCGGCCGGCCGGCGGGTGAGCAAGGCCCAGATCCTGCGCGACGTGCGCAGCGCGCCCGCCCCGAAGCCCGGGGCGCCGGTGACGGTGTTCTCCGCGGAAGAGGTGCGCATCCAGCAGTACGGGGATTTCGCGGTGGTCGCGTTCCGCCTGGTGGGCGCCACGCGGCGCGAGGGCGGGTCAAAACGCTCGCTGTTCCTGAATACGGGCACGTTCCGCAGGCGCGAGGGCCAGTGGCGCGCCGTGGCCTGGCAAGCCACGCGCCTGCCGCGCCCCGACGAACAGGAGCAACAGGAAACGGCCGCGGCGGCAGCGATGTTCTTCCGGGCCGTGCTCGATGCCGACACAGGCGCGCTCGAGGCTGTCACCGACGCGGGCTTCATCTGGACGCATCGCGGCGGGGAACAGCACAGGCGTCAGCAAATGCTCGAGGAGCTGGGCAGCGGCCGGCTGAAGTACTCGAAGCTCGATCTACGAGACAGGACTATCTCGCTCCATGGCGACACCGCCGTGGTCCGCGGCGTCTATTCCCGCGTCCGGAGCGCGACGCCCGGCTCAACTGCGGGCGACCCCGCGCCGCTGGACACTTTCTACACCCTGACGCTGGCCTTCCGCGGCAACGCTTGGCGCGCCGTGGCCCTGCACACCAGCCGCCTGTGATGTCCTTGCCATTCACCGCAGAATGGGCGGTTTCTCGGCGGCTTGAGGCCGTATAATCGAGGGGCTATGTCGGCGCCGGTGAAGACGGCCCTGCGGGTACGTGTGCGCACGCCGGAGCTTGGAGTGCGCTGGGAGTCCCGCGGAGAGCGCCTGCGCACCAACCTGCGGGCGCTGTTCACCGGGCCTCGCGCGGGCAAGCTGCCACGGCGGGCCCGTTTTCACGACACCTGGAGAGCGGGTGAGAGCCGCTGGGCGGGCTTCGGCAGCTCCTTCGCCATTCACGCGGCATGGATGGCGCTGGTGAACCCGGTGCTGTGGACCACCTCACACGACACCTACCGGCGGCCCCTGAGCGAGCGCGTCGAACTGACCTACTACCGCCCTGCGCGCGACTTGCCACCCTTGCTGCCGCTGGCCCCGAAGGCCAAGGCCCCGGCGCGCGAACCGTCCCGTCCCCCCCCGGCCCCCGAGCCGCCCGCCCAACTGCGGATTGACCGCCCCGCGCGCCAGACCATTCTTTCGACCCCGGCTGTGCCCAACCACCCGCGACAAACGCTCATCCAGCCGCTGGCCCCGCCGGAGGCGCCCAAGATCCTGCCGCAGCTCCCCAACATCGTGCAGTGGACCGCCCCGAGCGTGCCCCGGCCGCGAGTGCAGATCAGCCGCGAAGCGCTGGCCCGGCTGCGTCCGCGTTTGCGCCGGGCGCGCGCGCAGATCCCCGAAGCCCAACTGCCTCTTCCCACGGCGCCCAACGCGGAGACCCTGGCCAGCGACATGAGTATTCCCGTGAGCGCCGCGGTCATCCTCAAGCCGCGTTTGCGCATTGCCGCCACCACGGTGGCTGCGCGCGGCGCGCGCCGCGTGGTGGGCGAGGCCCTGGCCGCGCCGGAAGTCGGCGGGCCGGCCGGAGGAATGGTGGATGGCGACCCGGGAGTGCGGCTGGTAATTGCGCTGTCTGCTATGCCCGCTCCGCCCGAACCCGCCTTCGAGATTCCTCTCGGCAACGTGGCGGCGCGCATTGCCATGTCCCCTCTGGGCGCGCAGCCGGGCTTGCTCAGCGGCGGGGTGACCAGCGGCGGGTCTCCCAACGGGGGAACCCCGGGAATCAACGGAAGCGGCGCCGGGAGCGGCCCCAATGGCGGGGGAGGCGGCGGCGGATCAGGACCACCGGGGATCCTGATTTCCGGCGGCGATCCGTCCAACACCGCCAACGTAGCCGGCCCGGGCTCGCCCGGCAGCGCTCCGCCCGCGCCCCTGCCCGCGAGACCCGAGGCGCGGCCCTCGCCGCCTCTGCGCGGACTGAATCTTGGCCGGCCGGGGGCGCTGATTCCGCCAACGCGGGAATCGGCCTCCATGGGCGATTTTTCGCCCGCTTCGCCGGAAGCTGTGCTGCGCTCGAAGCGCATTTACACCGTGTATGTCAACATGCCCAATCTGGCCAGCGTGACCGGGAGCTGGATTGTGCGCTTCGCCGAACTGAATGGAGAGAAAGTGGACCCCGGCGCGCCCATGCTGAGCGACCTGAGCTCACCCCAGCCGCTGCGCAAGGTGGACCCGCACTACCCGCCGGCGCTGGTGTCCGCCAGGATACAAGGCGAAGTGGTGCTCTACGCCATCATTCGCCGCGACGGCTCGGTGGACAGCGTGCAACTGCTGAAGAAGCTGGAGCCGCAACTCGACCGCAACGCCGTGGAGGCTTTTTCCCGCTGGCAATTCCGCCCGGCCGAACGAAACGGGGACCCCGTGGAAATCGAAGCGGTGATCACCATTCCCTTCCGCGCCGTCGCGCCGCTATGACCTGCGTTCCGCGTTCCGCTCCCTGCCTGCGGATTCTTCAAGCAGCTTGACCAGAGAGGCCAGGGTGGAATTGACCGGGGTAAGCACGCCGAGTTCCGCCCCGCGGCGCGCCACGTAACCGTTCAGCGAATTAATCTCCGTGCGTTTGCCGCGGGCCATGTCCTGTTCGGTGGAGGAAGTAGCCTTGCTCAAGTCGCCGGAGACGAGCTTCATGGCCGCGGCGTAGAAGTCCATCTCCGGCAGGCGCACGCCGGCGGCGCGGGCCACGGCCACGCATTCGTCGATGACGCCGGCGATGGTTCCTCGGGAAGGCTCGTGCCCGGCGATCACCCCGTAGGGCACGCGGGCAATGGCGCTGAGCGGGTTGCCCGCGCAGTTCATGATGAGCTTCTGCCACAGCGCGCCTTCGATATTGTCGCTGACCACGCAGGGAACGCCGGCGCGCTCAAAGAGCCCGGCCACCCGCGGGGCGCGGTCGGCATTCCCGCTGGAAACGGTTAGCTCGCCGACCACCAGGTCGCCGCGGCCAGCGTGCTTCACGCGGTCCGGGGCGGTCATGGACGCGGCTACGTAAACCACGGCGGGAAGCGCGTGGATTTGCGATGCGGCGCGGATGCGCTCCACATTGTCCACGCCGTTTTGCAAGCTCACGACGACGGCGCTGTTGCTCAGGTGCGGGGCGATCTGCCGCGCGGCTTCCTCCGTATCCTGCGCCTTTACACAAAAAAGGACGACGCCGGCATCGCGCACCGCGCACGGATGCGCGGCCCACTGTACGCTGACGCTCTCCTGGAAGTGGATGCTGTCCAGGTGCAGCAGTCCCGCCGTAGGGGTGCTGCTTGCCGCGCCTCCCTCGCCCGCGCCTGCCTTCGGCCGCCGCAGCAGCGTGACCGGTGCGCCGGCACGCGCCAGCATCCCGCCGAAGTAACAGCCCACGGCGCCCGCGCCCACCACGGCGACTTGGGGAAAGGAGTCAGGCATTCGATATCGGCGAAGGCGGCAGCTTGGTTGACCGCGGGCCGGTCTAAAGACCGGCCCCTACACACTGACGGCGGCGATGAGCCGGTCGATGTCGCGCTCGGTATTGTACAGGTAGGGAGAGACGCGCAGGGCGCCCTCGCGCAGGCTGACAACGACTTTCTCCTCGCGCAGCTTCTGGTAGAGGGCCTGGGTCTTCTCCGGGGAGCGGGCCGCCAAGCAGGCGTATGGGCCGCGCAGCGCTGGCTCGCGCGGGCTGGCGAGCACGCAGCCGTCCACCGGCAGGCGGGTGATCATGTGCTCGATGAGCCGTGCATTGTGATCCCACACCGCCTGCACCCCGGCCGACAGGAGGAACTCCAGCGACTTCTCGAGCGGGGCTAGGTTGAAGAAGTTGGCCGTCTCCGGGGCGTCCCAGCGGCGAGCCTGCCCCGGCGCCGGCGTGTGGGTGGCGTCCGGCCGGGAGAGCGAGCTGAAGTTCTCCGCGCCTTCGAGCGCCATCCAGTAGAAGGGCCGCGCCCGTAATTTGTCGATGAGGTTCCGGCGCGCCCAAAAGACCCCGGTGCCGAAGCCCCCCAGCAGCCACTTGTATCCGGAAGCGACCATGAAGTCCGCGCCCGATTCCGGCAAGGTGAAGGGCACAGCGCCCAGCGACTGGCTGGCGTCGAGCAGCAGGAATCCGCCGACCGCATGGACCGCGCCGGCCACGCGGCGCGGGTCCACGCGCGCGCCGTTGTCGAAGCGCACGTGGCTGATGGAGACCAGGCGCGTCCGCGCCGTAATGGCGGCGACCACGTCCTCCGTGGTAAGGAAGCGGCCCGCGGGCTTCATGATGCGTACGCGCAGCTTGCCCGATTGCGCCAATGGCATCCACGTGCTGAAGTGCGCGGGGAACTCGCCCTGCGCGAGGAGGACTTCATCGTCCGGTTTCCACTCGAGGCCGTTGGCTACCGCCGCCAGGCCGTTGCTCGCTCCGGTAGCCAGCGCGAACTCGTCCGCGGCGCCGCCGGTGAGCCGGGCCAACAGTTCGCGGATGCGGTTGGGCAGGCCGAAGAACTCCGTCTCCGGCAGCCGATCAGGTCGCTTCTTCCAATCCGCGGCGCGTTCCAGGGCCTTGGCCGCAGCCCGCGGGATGGGGGCCATGCCCGCCAGGTTCAAATAGGCTACGTCGTCGAAGTCGTGAAAGGCCCCGCGCCAATCTACGCGGTCGCCGGCCGGGACTGCCACGCTGGTTTGCGACATGGATCACACTCCTCGGGAGACCCTGAGCCTCTCAGTGAAGCTGCTCACGTGCAGCGCGACAAGTGCCAAATTGGAAAGGCGAGGCTCCGGCAGCGAGCTGAAAAAGCGCGGCGTGTCCCATTTCCTTTTCCCCATCCTGCTAGAACTCGTTGCAACACCGCAGGGGCGGGTCTTCAGACCCGCCCGCGCTGTTGCTCGCTATTCAATGAGGTGCTAAAGCGTGCCCTCAGTGGCCGCACGGTGGGAGCGGGCGGGTCTGAAGACCCGCCCCTACGGTTTCCATCAGCGGCTAGAAATGCTGGCGCAGCTCCCGGAAGCTGGACAGGATCAGCAGGCGGCCGCCGCCGCTGCGGACGTCGGCCTTCTCCAACTCCCACGTGGCCGCGTGCGGGATAAAGACGGCGTTGAGGCCGGCGTCCATAGCCGGGTTGACGTCGCTGCGGGGGCTGTTGCCAATCATCCACGCGGACTCTTTTACGATGCGGTGCCTCTCGACCACCTGCCGGTAGGTGAGCGCGTCCTTTTCTGCGGTGATCTCGATGGCTTCGAAGAAGCCTTGCAGGCCCGACTTTTCCACTTTGCCGGCCTGCTCGGCGGGCTGGCCCTTGGTGAAAAGGATCAAACGGTGCCGCGGCGCGAGATAAGCCAGGGTCTCCGGGACACCCTCGAGAATGCGCGGGGGGATGGTCTCCAGCTCCGATACCAGGAGGTTGATCTGCGCCACCACGTCCTTGCGGGCCATGTGGCCGGTCAGCTTCAGGTAGGTTTCCTCGAGCGAGCGGCCGAAACTCTGCACGCCATAGCCGTGCTGGCGGATGTTGCGTTTTTCCGTTTCGTTGAGGATGCGGCGGCAGTAGTCGCGCTGGAAGCCGGCGGGTTCGAGCAAGTCAATGAACTTCTCGATGGTCTGCTCAAAGAAGAGGTTGTTCTCCCAGAGCGTATCGTCGGCGTCGATCAGCAGGGTCTGGCGCGACATAAGCAGGGGTCTTACTTCTTCTCCGCGTGAGCCAGTTTCTCCAGGATGGCGCCGGCGGCCTTTTGCAGCGCTCCAAACTGGGTGAGATAGTGCTGGAACTCGCGGTTCATTTCCACGGCGGCTTCGGGCGCGAATTTCGTGCGCAGGATGATGTCCCGCAAGCGCACGGGATGCGGCAGGACAGCCTCTTCCTTCAGTTCTTCGAGCGCTGTAGTGGCGTCATACGACCGCATGGCAGCCATGGGATCCTCCTCCGGCTTCCGTCAGGAACAGTTTACCCGCTCCAGGGCTGCGGACAACGGGGAAGTGCCGGTCCGTCAGCGGGGCAGGCTCGGAACGCGGGGGGGGCCTTCAAGGCGTGCGTGGCAGGAACTCGTACTTGTCGATGCGCGCGGCGATGCCATTGTTGCCGCTGTGGTCTTCCACCCGCACCACCTCCCCGGCGCAACGGATCTGGACATCCCCGGCGAGAGTGATCTCCTTGGGCAGGGTGAGCACGAACTCGATCGGCGTGCCGATCTGGTGATGGGATTCCAGCATGAAATACAGGCCGCGGAAACTGACATCTTTGGTTTCGGCGGTGGTCTCTTCGGTCTTGCCGTCTTGCGGGAAACGAACCACCAACGGGAGACTCATGCTGAAACGGCGGCTGGTGCGGCGTTCTGCGGCGCTGGTCGTCGTCATTCGTTCTCCCCCCTGAACGGCAGCGGGTGGCTCCACCCTAACATTCGAGAAGAGCGAAAGCAATGGTACTCCGTAGTACTAGGTCTAACAAAGGAAAGGGCTTGCTTCGAAAGCCTGGCTTCAGCCGCGTTACCCAATCGGCACAGACCGCGGAAGAGGCCTTTACCTGCAGGGGCCCGCGCGATTACTATGCGGGCGTCCTGATGGCGCCATTCCCAGTCGTGACCGACCAGAGACAATCAACCCGGGCGCCGCTCAACCTGCCGGTGCGGCTTCGCTGGCAGGGCGCGCTGGGCCAGACCGTGGAAGTGACCCAGACGCTGGACTCCTCGCGCAGCGGCCTGCTCTTCTATCGCACCCAAGCCATGGCCGTGAACACGCGCGTGTGGGTGACCTGTCCGTACTCGCCGGAGAGCCGGGACCCCATGCCCGAGACGCCCGCGCGCGTGGTGCGCGTGAAGACCACGCCGGGAGGCGGGCAACTGGTGGCCCTGATGTTCGATGCGCCGTCGCGTCCCGCGCCCCTGGCAGGAGGGCCAAATCTCCGGGCCGCCACGCGCTTGCCGCTGGCGCTGCCGCTGAACGTTCGCTTGGACGACCTGCCGTGGCCCGAGCAGGCCATGACGTCCGATATCTCCGACAGCGGCGTCTCCTTCCTGACCCCGCGGGTTTACCACCACGGGGAAGTGGTGCGCGTCAGCGTTGCGCATGGCGCCTGGGGCCGGCGCGGGGAGGCTGAAGCCCGCGTGGTGCGGGTGGATCCGCTGCCCAACTCGGTGGAGCATCGCGTGGCGCTTACCGTCCTGTAGGCGCGGCGCCGAACCGGCCGTTTCCATCCCGGCATGGGCGCTGCGGCCGGCCGGCTTCCTTCTGCTATCCTGCCTCCCGGTGAGTGGCGTCTTCCATCGCAGTTTTTTCCTCGAAGGTCCGGCGGGGCGCCTGGAGGCCCTGTTGTGGACTGTAAGCGCGCCTCAGCCGCGCATGACCGCGCTGGTGTGCCATCCGCATCCGCTCTTCGGCGGTACGATGCACAACAAGGTGGTGTACGCGGTGGCCAAGACGCTGAATCGCCTGGGCCTCCCCGTGCTGCGGTTCAACTTTCGCGGCGCAGGCAGGAGCGACGGGGCGCACGACGACGGCCGCGGCGAACAGGGGGACGCGCGCGCCGCGCTCGACTGGCTGGCCGCGGAGTTCCCGGGTTGTCCGCTGCTGCTGGCCGGGTTCAGCTTCGGCTCCGTGGTGGGACTGCGCGTGGGCTGCGCCGACCCGCGCGTCACTCGGCTGGTGGGCCTGGGTCTCCCGGTGAACAGGTCGGACCTGAGCTTCCTGCGCCAATGCGCCAAACCCAAGCTCTTCCTTCACGGCGTCAACGATGAGCACGGGGCCCGCGATCGGCTGGAGTCCCTGCTCGCGTCCGTCCCCGGCCCCAAGCAGACCGTGCTGGTCGAGGGAGCAGACCACTTCTTTACCGGCAAGCTGAGCGCCGTGGAAGATGCCCTGCGAAACTGGGTGGCAACAGAGTAGAGACGGCGCGGCGCTACTCCTTCCTTTCGAAGAGACGCAGGAATTGTTCTTGCGCAGCGGGCGGGACGGACACGAGACGCAGGTTCTCCGCGACGTGCGCGGCGCGACTCATGCCCACCAAGGCGGTGGTCATGCCCGGCGCGGAGCGCGCGAACTGCAGCGCGTTGAGCAGGTCGCTCGGTTGGCCGAGCGCTTCGCCGGCCAGGGGCGGCAGGTTGCGCAGGCGCGCCTGCAGCAGCGCGGCGCTGCCGATCAGGCTTATGCCCAAAGCAGCCGCGGCACGCACCAGGGTCACGTATTCGCCGTCCAGTTTCTGGTTGGCGGCCAGCAGGGCTTCCGGCATGCCCAAGTTGAACGGCAGTTGCACGAAGCGGAAGTGATGATCCTTGCCCGCAACGCTGGCCGCCAGCTTCACGATCTGCTCGAGGGAAGTGTACTCCTGCGCGCGCGGGTCTTGCCGGAACGAGCTCCACGTGGCCAGGCCGTAGAAGCGGATGCGCCCCGCCGCCACTTGAGCCTCAAGGAACTCGAACGCGCGGCGCAGCCGGAGGAGGAACGCTTCGCGCGAGACTTCCGCGAGCTGTGATTCGCCCGGGTTGTGCAGGTAATAGACGTCCACGCAATCGACGCGCAGGTTGCGCAGGCTGCGCCCGAGCTGGTCTTCCAGATAGCGCGGGGTCATGCAATGGCAGCCGCCGGCGATGTCCTGCGGCGAGCAAATGCCGGGGTCGAAAAACTCGCGCTGGAAGTAGGCGCGCGGGTCGCGGGGCATTTCCCCGTCGGGCGTGAGATAACCGCCCTTGGTGCAGATCACCAGTTCCTCGCGCGCGAAACCCTCCGCATCCAGCCGTCGGAGCGCGGCGCCAATCGAGCGCTCGCTGCGCTGGAAGCGGTAGTTGATGGCCGCGTCCAGCACATTGACGCCGCCGCGCACCGCCGTTACCACGGCTTCCGTGTACGCGGCATCGGTGGCCGCATCGGCCTCCCCCAGATAGGTGCCGAGGCCGATGGAAGAAACCGTCAGCCCCTGCGCGTCGCGGAAGTGCCCGTCCGCTGCGCGGCCGGCAAAGCGCTCCGCGAAACCCTGCGTTCCTTGCGCTGTGGCCTGCGGCATAACCCCCTTCTGCTTCCCTGGCCGCTCAACGCTCTGCCAGCGGAACCGGCGTGAAACAAAGCGCGAAAATCAGCAGCGCAATCGCCGCCCAAATCCGCCGCGAGGAATCCAGCGGCTCCCAGGGATCGAGCAGGCGAGGGTGGCGCAAGCCAAACACCAGAAGCAGGCCGGCCCAGAGCAGCCAGCCGTGCCAGTTCATGAGCAGCCCCAGAGGGATCAGCGACAGGGCCACCGCAATCGAAATGCGGCGGTGATAACGGCCGGAGAGCGCGTACACGATGTGGCCGCCGTCGAGCTGCCCGGCCGGTAGCAGGTTGAGCGCCGTGGCAAACAGGCCGACCCACGCCGCGCGTCCCACGGGGTGGAGTAGCAAGTCTTCCACAGCGACGCCGGGACGCAAAACGGCCATGAGCATCCGGCTCAGCAGCGGCTCGCCAAACACCAGCGGCGCGTCCACCTGCGCTGCGGGCACCACCTTGGAATAGACGATGGCGATAGCCAGGGCCGGCGCCGCGAAGAGGAAACCAACCACCGGCCCGGCCAGTCCCACGTCGAAGAGCGCCCGGCGGTTGACGATGGGCGAACGGATGCGAATGAACGCCCCCATGGTCCCGATGATGGTGGGAAAGGGAATGAAATATGGATAGGTAGCGGCGATGCCGTAGTAGCGGCACGCGTAGTAGTGGCCCAGCTCGTGCGCCAGGAGGATGCCCAGCAGCGTGAACGAAAACGGGATCCCCAGCAGCAGCAGGCTGGGTTCGCGGGCAATCTCCCAGTAGAAGAAAAACCCGTTGGCGAAGGGCGCGCGGTTGCTGGCGTAGGCCAGGGCGAACTCGGTGCCCACGGCCAGCGTGCTCAACACCGTGAGGGCAAAGAGCAGCAAGGGCGTCCGCGAGGAATCCCGCGGAGGCGCGTAGTCCGGCTCCGGCGCGGGCGCAAACACCAGCGGGGCAGGGCGCCGGCGCTCGAGGTCGTCGCCCACGGGTACGCGGCCGTCACCGTTTCCTTCGCTCATGGAAGCCGCTCGCAGAAACACAATTGTACATCGGCCGCCGGCCCGCGACTGGGGACAGGAAGGAAGCAGGAACGGAGAAGCTCCGGGGGGATCAGCCCAGGTCAACGAAGACGTCTTCGCCGCGGATTTCGACGGGGTAGCAGTCCACACCGACGGCCGGATTGGCGCCCACCTTCCCGGTGGTGACGTCGTACTCCCATCCGTGCCACGGGCACATCAACATCCGGCCGTCGAGCGCGCCCTGGCCCAGTGGTCCGCCGCGATGCAGGCAGACGTTGTTGATGGCGTGGAAGTTTCCGCCGACGTTGGCCAGGGCGATGGCTTTGCCGTCGAGCTGGAACTCGCGCACGGTCCCCACCGGTACTTCGCTCACCTTCGTACAGCGGACAAACGCCATTCCGGGGCTCCGTCTGTTCCGAGTTCTGAGTTCCGCGTTCTGAGTTACTTGGGGTTCGGCACCTGCCCCACCATTACGCCTTGCTTGAAGCTCTCGGCCATGGCCGGATGCAGGCGCACTTCGGTAGGCTTGCGCGCCAGGGTCATTTGGTCAATCTTGTCCTGCAACTTGAGCAGCGCGTAGAAAAGCGCCTCCGGCCGTGGCGGGCAGCCGATCACGTACACGTCCACGGGCACAATCTTGTCCACGCCTTGCAGCACCGAGTAGGCGTTGAAGGGCCCGCCCACCCCGCTGCACGCGCCCATCGAGATGCACCACTTGGGGTCGGGCATCTGGTCCCACACGCGCTTGAGCACCGGGCCCATCTTCAGCGTCACCGTGCCGGCCACGATCATCAGGTCGGCCTGCCGCGGCGAGGGGCGGAACACTTCCGCGCCGAAGCGCGCAATGTCGAAGCGCGAGGTGGTCGAGGCGATCATCTCAATGGCGCAGCAGGCCAGCCCGAACGTCAGCGGCCAGATGGCGCTGCGCCGCGCCCAGTTGAAGACGTAATCCACCGTGGAGATGGCGAAGTTGCGGTCGAAGCGGTTCTCGATGACGCCCATGGCGCTCCCTGACCTGTTTCGTGCGGAGTATATCGAGCGGGTTGCGGGCCGTCAAACCGGAAAAGGGGAAATGGAAAGGGAAAATGAAAAAGGGAAAATGGCCCAGTAACCCTGACTTGGTGTGTCCTAACCCCTTTCCCTTTTCCAATTCCCAGTCCTATTTTCCTGCGCTTCGCTGGAGGATGCGTGACGGTGGAGTGAACGGCTCAGCGGTGCCCGGCTTTGTTCCCTGCACCAGGAGCGCGCCCTCGGCCTTGAAGGCGCGAAGCTGGGCGGCGTCGCGGAACCAGCGCCCGGTGTACACGTCGGGCGACGGCGAAGTATCTGGGATGCGCGAATGCTCCACCTCGGCGAAGCCGGCGTTGCGGAAATGCTCGGCCCATGCTTCGGCGGTCAACAGGTGCGTGGGCGTGCGGTAGTGCTGTCCCCACTGGTGGCAGTGCGGGTTATCGCGGTAGTAGTTGATGAGCACCCACGCCGACCCGCCCGCGGCCAGCACGCGGAAGACCTCGCGCAGGCCGCGCGCCGGGTCCGGCCAGTAGTACGCGGATTCGACGCTCATCGCCTTCTGGAAGAAGTTGTCTTCCCAGGGGATTTGCTCAGCGCGGCCTTCGATGAAAATGGCGTTTTCGATTTCGGCGCAGGAGCGGCGGGCCAGGCGCACCATTTCGTCGCTCACGTCCATGCCCACGATGCGGCCCTGCGGCGCGCGCGCGGCCAGCAGACGTGAGAGCCAGCCCGCTCCGCAGCCCACGTCGAGCACGTTATCCGCAGGCTGAATCCGCATCTGCTCGAGCGTGGGCCCGACGATGGGGAGATGGTCCTCCTCCATGCCCGCGCCGCGGCCGTCCGCCGCCCAGCGGTTGAACTCCTCGCGCAGTTGTTCGGTGTCTGCCATCGGCCTTCAACGCAGAGGAACGCAGACCCATGCAGACTAGCGCAGCTCGAAAGCCTTGCGGTAATGACTTCAGCGGCGATGGCCGAGTGCCAAAAGGTCGCGCGGGATCAGTTTCTTGTCAACGGGATCGACCATCAGGCCGAGCCCCTCGAGGGCTGTTGCGCCCAGAACAGCCGCTTCACCGGGTTCGGCAAAGGCCACTTCCACGGGCGCCTTTCTTCCGTCGATTTGAATCAGCACTGCTGTGATGTCTCGTTCTAATCGGCGTCCATCGGCCAACGAGAACGGGAGTCGAGAGTAGGACTTCACGCCCATGCTTTCCAGCAGGTCTCGCGGAATCCAGGAAAGGGTCGCCCCGGTGTCGACTAAGAGCGACACTCCCGACAGCCGGTCGGGTGCCGCCAGGCTAGCGAGCTGCACGGTGACTTCAAACATCCCCATTCTTCGATTCTACTCCATCCGCGTTCATCCGCGGGCATCCGCGTCTGGCTGTATTGGAGCTTTTTCTGCGCCAAGACTACGCGAACGACTCTTCGTCGGCCGAAGGGCCGTAGAGCGCGGGCACCGGCACATCGTTCAGCCGCAGATACACGGTGAGTTGCGCGCGGTGGTGGATCAGGTGGTTCATCACGAAGTTGCGGAGCACCGCCGCCTTGGGCATGGTGAAGATCTTGTTGCCGCCGGCCAGCAGCGTCCACGGCTTCATCATCTGGTCGTCGCCGGCCTTCTCCAAAGCTGCGCGCCCCGCGACCACGTTGCGATCGAAGCCCGCCAGCAGCTCGCCGCGGTTCTTCGGTGGCTCGTTCTTGAGCGGCGGCTGGCCCACCGGGGCGATGTCCAGCTCTTCGCGGTCGAAAGTCATGGCCACCCAGCTCGGGATGTTGGCCACGTGGCCTGCCAGCCAGATCATCTCGCCGGACTTGGGATGCGGCTTCCAGGTGAACTTGTTCTCGGGCACGCGCTCCAAAGTCTTGCGCGTATTGGTCATTTCGCGGTCAAACTCGGCGAGAAAAGCCTGATTCATGGGCATGATGTTCCTCCTCGGATGTTGACGAAAACAAGGGCGATAAATCGCCTCTGATCCGTCATTGGCTTGCGGATTCCTCATTGGGCTGAATACGGGCATATCGCGACTCTATGCCACTCAGGGGGTTGCCTTCGCGACCTTGGCTAAAAGCTCGACGAATTTCTGCCGGCGCTCGTGCTGGTCGAAGCCCAGGTTCTTGTCGGTCTGCTGGGTGATGTTCATGGAGCAGAACTTGGGGCCGCACATGGAGCAGTACTTGGCTTCCTTGAAGAAGTCGTCGGGGAGTGTTTCGTCATGCATGGCGCGGGCGGTTTCCGGGTCGAGCGAAAGCGCGAACTGCTTCTCCCAATCGAAGAGGAAGCGCGCGTAGGAGAGCGCATCATCGCGGTCACGCGCCCCCGGGCGGTGACGGGCCACGTCGGCAGCGTGCGCGGCGATCTTGTAGGCGATGACGCCCTGTTTCACGTCCTGCGCATTGGGCAGGCCCAGGTGCTCCTTGGGCGTGACGTAGCACAGCATGGAAGCGCCGTGCCAGCCAATCATGGCCGCGCCGATGGCGCTGGTGATGTGGTCGTACCCCGGCGCGATGTCGGTGACCAGTGGCCCCAGCGTGTAGAACGGCGCTTCGTGGCACAGCTCCATTTCCTTGTCCACTTGCAGCTTGATCTGGTCGAGCGGGATGTGCCCGGGGCCTTCGATCATCACCTGCACATCGTGTTCCCAGGCGATTCTGGTCAGCTCGCCGAGCACCTTCAGCTCCGCGAACTGCGCTTCATCTGACGCGTCGGCCAGGCAGCCCGGACGCAACCCGTCGCCCAGCGAAAAACTCACGTCGTGCTTCTGGAAGATTTTGCAGATGGCGGCGAAGTTCTCGTAGAGGAAGTTCTGCTTCTGGTGATGGCTCATCCATAGCGCCAGTAGCGAGCCGCCGCGGCTGACGATGCCGGTGATGCGGTTGCGCACCAGCGGCAGGTGCTCGCGCAGTACGCCGGCGTGGATGGTCATGTAGTCCACGCCCTGCTCGGCCTGCTCTTCGATCACTTCGAGCATCAGGCCGATGCTCAGGTCCTCGGCGCGGCGCACGCGGGAGATGGCTTCGTAGATGGGCACGGTGCCGATGGGCACGGGCGAAGCGTCAATGATGGCGCGGCGGATGCGCGGGATGTCGCCGCCGGTGCTCAGGTCCATCACCGTGTCGGAGCCCAGGTGTACGGCGTGGTGCAGCTTGACCAGTTCCTCGTCCACGTTCGAGGTCACCGCGCTATTGCCGATGTTGGCGTTGATCTTGCACCGGAAAGCGATGCCGATGCCCATCGGCTCCAGGTTGCGGTGGTTCACATTGGCGGGGATGATGGCGCGTCCGCGGGCCACTTCGCTGCGCACCAGCTCCGGCTCGAGCCGCTCGCGCCGCGCCACGTATTGCACCTCTTCGGTGATGACGCCTTGCCGCGCGTAGTGCATCTGCGACACGTTGCGCCCGGCCCCCTTGCCGTTTGATTCAGTGCCGGCCCGCCCGGCGGGAGCCCCATTGCCATTCCCGCTGGTCACCAGCCGCTTCTCTATCCACGCGTCCCTCAGAGCCATAACTTCCCCCTCGCGTGACAAACTCGTCGCGCGCAACGGAATTATCGCATCGGGGTCTCGGCCCCGGCAACTTGCGAAGTAATTGGCAACCTGATACGTCTTATCCGCCAGCCACGTGCCAGGGTCACACCTTGCAGGAGGGAACGTCATGAAATACAGAACTGCGCTTGCCCTCTTCATTCTGCTGTTGGGCGCGGGGCCTGCCCTGGCGCAGGCGAAGAAAGCGCCGCCCTCGCCGCCGAAGCCCGCAGGCACGGCCGTGGATGAGGTGCTGGAGTCGTGGAACGAGATTGGCCGCAAGGTCGTGGCCATGGCCGAGGACTTCCCCGAGGCCAAGCTCGACTACAAGCCCCAGGCCGACGCGCGCACCTTCCGCGGCGTGCTCTTGCACATTGCCGGCTCGAACTACTTTTTCATCCACTCGTTCGGCGGCCCCAAGATCGGCGACGATGAAAACGACCCCAAGCCGGAGAAGTACAAGACCCGCGCGCAAATCGTGGCCTTCGTCAAGAAGTCCTTCGCCGACGGCGCCGCGGCCATCCGCCAGCAGGGCGTGGCCGGTCTCCAGAAGGAAATGAAGGACCCCTTCGCCAACAAAATGATCCATGCGCAGCACTGGTGGTACGTGGCCGCCAGTCACGGCGCCGAGCATTACGGCAACCTGGCGACCTACTACCGCGCGAACGGCCTGGCGCCCCCGGAATCTCGCCGGTAAAGAAAAGCGTCAAAACGTCTGAAGGTTGAACGTTGAAGGTTCCGCCCTTCTTCGCACATCGGCCGTGCTGTACAATCCGCTTAGCCCGGTCGTACCATCGCCCGAGGAGGACTGATGCGCAAGCTCGTCATTGTCCCAATGTGTTTGTTGTTGTGCGCCGGGCTGGCGGCGGCCCAGAGCCGCGAAGAACGCGACGTCCGCGCTGTGCTCGACCGCGCTTTCCAGGCCAGCAACTCGCTGGACGCGAAACTGACCCAACAAGTGCTCGCGGACTACGCGCGCGGCGCCGGCCCCTTTTTCCCGCCGTTCGACGCAGCCTGGGTCTCCGTGGCGGAGGTGGAGAAGTTCTACGCGCAGCTTCGCGACCAGTTGACCTCCCGGTCGTACAAGCCAACCGCTTCCCCCACCGTCCGCGCCGACAAGAACCTGGCCATGGCCCATTATCCCTGGCGCGCCGAGTTCGTCTTCAAAGACGGCTCGCGTCTGGCTTTGGACGGGCGCGCCACCACGGTCCTGGTGCGTGAAGGAAAAGCCTGGAAGATCGCGCATTGGCACAGCTCCTTGCCCACCACGGCCCCGCTGACACGGGCCGCGCAGGCCGCGGAAATGGAGAGGGTCCTGGGCGTGGAGCGGGCCGCCGTGGAGGCGCTCAAGAACAAGCAACCGGAGAAGCTGGGCGACTACTTCGCCGAGAGCTTCTCGATGTTTCAGCCTGACCAGGCCTACCGCACCCGCGGCACGCGGGCAGAAAACGTGCGCAACGCCCAGAGCTGGCTGGAAAACACCACGCTGCGCTCTTACCAGATGCTCGAGCCCAGCGTGGAGCTGTTCGGCGACACCGCCGTGCTCACCTACTACTTCAGCATGACCACCGTCTCGGGCGGCAAGGAAACTTCCGACACCGGCAAGGCCACCATCGTCTTCCGCAAGGAAAACGGCCACTGGCGCGCGGTCCACGAACACATCTCCACGAACCGGTAGCCGGCGCAGGACTGGGCGTGTCCACTGTCTCTTACGCGGAGTATTTTGAGTGCAGCTTGACGGGAGCGGTCTTGCTGCGCGCGCGCAGGTTCAGCATCTCGACGAACACCGAGAAGGCCATGGCAAAGTAGATATAGCCCTTGGGGATGTGCTGGTCGAGCCCGTCGGCGATGAGCGCCACGCCAATCAGCAGCAGGAAGCTGAGCGCCAGCATCTTGACCGTGGGATGCCGGTTGACGAAGCGGCTGATGGCCCCGGCAAACAACATCATGAAGACCACGGAAATCACCACAGCCAGAACCATGATGGAAACGCGGTTGGCCATGCCGATGGCGGTGATCACCGAATCCAAAGAGAAGACGACGTCCAGCAGCATGATCTGAAAAATCACCGCGCCAAATGAAGCGGCTATGCGCTTCGCGCCGCCATCGCCCGCTTCGCCTTCCAGCTTGTTGTGGATTTCGTGCGTGGACTTGGCCAGCAGGAACAGCCCGCCGATAATCAAGATCAGGTCGCGTCCGGAGATTTCATTCCCCATCACTTTGAAGAGCGGCGCCGTCAGGCGCATCACCCAGGTGATGGAAAGCAGCAGCAGGATGCGCATGACCATGGCCGCGGCCAGACCCAGGGTGCGGGCGCGGGGCTGCTGGCCTTCCGGCAGGCGTCCGGCCAGGATGGAGATGAAAATGATGTTGTCTATGCCCAGGACGATCTCCAACATGGTGAGGGTGAGCAGCGCCATCCATGCCTGCGGGTCTGTGAACCAGTCCACGGTTGTGCCTCCTGGCAGCGCCCAGCGACGGCAAGCAAAATCCCAGTCATAGCAGGGAATGTCAAGAGGGCGGGAGGCGGGCACCCTTCGGCTGTTACCTTCCGGGCAGACCGGAGGCAAATCAACCAGATGATGTGGGGCCTCTCCGCATCGCGGGACCGCAACATCCTTGTCCTAGCAGCTTGTTGAAAAACGCTCTTGACTGTCATCCCGAGCGACGCGCGGGATCTGCACCTTGCAGGAAATCCCAGGAAATGCAGATTCCTCGCCCGCCTGCGGCAGCTCGGAATGACAACCTTCGGAGTTTTTCAACAGCTGCTAGACGGTAGCGCGAACAGACGAAGGGGCCGCCAGCGCCGCGGCAAGTTGCTCGGGGTCGGTGATGGGCGCGAGGCAGGACGTGCCCACGCACACGATGGCTTGGGCCTTGTCCGCGGGCAGGTGGGGCAACGTCTCGCGCAACGCGGGGGGCAGGGTCGCCGACGCGGCACGCTCCGGGGTGATGCGCAGCAACGCTTTGCCGAAGCGGAAGACGCCCGCCGCGGCTTGTTCGAGCTGGGCCGCGCGGGCGTCGCCGGCCGCGCCGGTGACGACCACCTGCACGGGGTGGCGCGCGTGGAGTTGCGCCGCCAGGCCGTAGGTGGCGGCGAAGAGCCCGTATTGCGGCGCGATGCCCGCGAAGGCCTCGAGCGTGGCTTCGGCGCGCTCGCGATAGAGCGAGTTGCCGGTGAAGCCGTGCAGCCGGTCGAGCAGCACGGCGGCCGTCGAGTTGGCCCCGGGCGTGGGCGAATCCTGGAAGGGCTTGCGGAGCACGTCGAGGCCGCCCATCGGCGCGGCGTCGGTGGCCCGGTCGAAGAAGCCGCCGCCTTGCGGGTCGAAGAAGCGGCTGAGCATGAGCCGCGCGGATTTCTCCGCGTGCTCGAAGTAGCGCGCGTCGAGCGCCGCCTCATAGGCGTCCAGCAGCGCCAGCCCCATGAACACCTGATCGTCGAGCCCGCCTTCGAGGCGCGCCGTCCCGGGAGCGTCGCCGAAGCGGTGGGCGAAACCTCTGGTCTCGTCCCACGCTTCACTCAGGATGCGGTCGAGCGTCTTCAGCGCAAAAAAGCGGCACTGCGCACCGGTTTCTCCGCCCAGTGCGCGCGCCGCATCCAGATACGCGGAGACGAACATGGCGTTCCAGCTCACATACAGCGTGGTATCCACAAACGGCGTGGGCCGCTTCACGCGCTCGGCCAGCATTTCTCCCTGGGCCCGGGCGATGAGCAGGCGCACGTCGGCTTCGCTGCGCGCCAGTTGGTTGGCGATTTCGCCCGGCTCGCGGGCCAACCACAGTACGTTCTTGGCGCGGTTGTGGTGCATCTCGCCGATCACGTCCACGTCGTAGTACAGCTCCATGACGCGGGCTTCTTCCGGGGCGAGCGCGGCGCGCAACTCGTCGAGCGTCCAGGTGAAGTAGTCGCCGTCGTCTTCAAGCGAGTAGTCGGCGTCCTGGCTGGCATAGAACCCGCCTCGGGACTGGTCGGAGAGCACGGCGTTGACCCAGCCGATGATGCCCTCGGCCGTTTCGCGGAAGAAAGGGTTGCGGGTGAGCTGCCACGCGTGGACGTAATTGCGCAGCAGCTCGGAATTGTCGTAGCTCATTTTTTCGAAGTGCGGCACCAGCCAGCGCTCGTCCACCGAATAGCGGTGGAAGCCGCCGGCGAGCTGGTCGTACACGCCGCCGCGAGCCATCTTGTCGAGCGTGGTTTCGATGACGGTGAGCAGGTGCTTGTCGCGCGTGGCCTGGTAGTGCTCCATCAGCAGGTCGAGCCCGCCGGGGTGGGGGAACTTGGGGGAGCGGCCGAAGCCGCCGTTACGCAGGTCGAACATGCGCACGATGGAGTCCACCAGGCCCTCGACGATGCGCGCGTCGAAGTCCGCGCGCGCCCCGGTGAACGACTCCGCTTGCGCCACGGCGTTGGCCAGCGACGCCGCAGCCTTCTCCACTTCTTCGCGGCGGTTGGCGAACGACTCGGCGATGGCCAGCAGGATGCGCCGGAAGCCGGGGCGGCCCATCTGGTCTTCCGGCGGGAAGTAGGTGCCGCCGAAGAAGGGCTTGCCGTCGGGCGTGAGAAAGCCGGTCAGCGGCCAGCCGCCCTGCCCGGAGATGGCGCTGATGGCCGACTGGTAGCGGGCGTCCACGTCGGGGCGCTCGTCGCGGTCCACTTTCACCGGCACGAAGTGTTGGTTGATGATGGCGGCGATGGCCGGGTTCTCGTAGCTTTCGCGGTCAATCACGTGGCACCAGTGGCACCACACCGCGCCGATGTCCAGCAGGATGGGTTTCTCCTCCTCGCGCGCGCGGGCAAAGGCCGCCTCGCCCCACTCGTGCCAGTCAATGGGCTGGTGCGCCGCCGAGCGCAGGTACGCGCTGGGGGCATCCTTCAGCCGGTTCCATGTTGTCTCTGTCACGACAATTCTTCTTTCATCGTGAATCGAGCCGCAATTCGCGCACTGTCGTTAGGAAGTCTTGACGGATGTTGGCCGCAACGCGGAAATTGGTCTTCGAAATGAGGTTGCGGAATTCCGCTTCCGCGTCAACCATCCCGCGTTTGCCTGCTGCCAGCAATACCCCTAAGACACCTGTGGTCGGGATCCCCGCCTTTCCGCTTCCGCTCTTCCCAACTTGTCATCGATAAGAAGCAGGCCCGCCTTTTCTTCCAGGGCGAGGGCTATTGCTTCGCGCTCTCCCAGTCCCAGTTCGTCCGATTCGGTGGCGGGCAATGCCTGTGCGGAGCGCACCGAAATCCAGGAAGGAAGGTTGCGCGCCCATTCCGCGACGGTTGCGGGGGTCTTCTCGGCTTGGAGCTCGACGAGAACGGCTGTTGGTATGAGCACTCGGCCATACAGATTCTCGAGCAGTTCCGTAAGGTGGACTTGAACCAGGTAGTTCAGGGGAGAGGCGTCCGCCACAACGATCATTCTACGATAGGCCTTCTGTCTTTGCGCGTTGTTCAAGCTTGCGGAGCGTTCTCAGGTCATTCTCCAGGTCCTGTTTATCGTAGGCGTGGTCGTAGATGTTGCGGTCCTTGAGGAAGCCATCGAACTCGATTCGAGTCAACCCCAGAAGGCGGCTGGCCTGGTAGTGGCTCAACTTTCCAGACCGATAGCCAGCGATGGCCAGCGCTTCGAGCGCCTCCCGGGCGGGGTCTTCGCGCTGCGCCAGATCATTGGGAAGCTCAACGGTAATTTCCACGGTTTTGCCTCTCGACGGCTAGATTAGCACGAAACGACGCAGCGTTCAGGCGAGAAACTGCTGCTGTTACTGGATCCCCGGGCCGGTGTCGCGCGGGTCCAGCGGCTTGCGCCCGGCGAAGCCTTCGTCCTGGCGGTGGAAGAAGCGGATGCGGTCTTCGCCGAGCCGCCAGCAGAGAAAAACCTCCTGGTTGTCCAGCACCGCGGGAAAATCCAGCAGGCCCATCTCCAGGTCTTTCACCAGGCAGCCGGTGGCGTGGATGCGCTCCAGCGCCGCCTGGATGGTCATGCTCAGCTTGTCGTGCTCGGCGCGCACCCGCGCGGCCTTGGCGTAGGACACCACCATGCCGCCGGACATCATGATGCGGCTGGCCAGCTCGGCCAGGCTCTCCTGCAAGCCGGCGGCCTTGCGGCGGCACTCCATGGCCTCGACCAGCAGCGGCTCGACTTCCAGCCGCGTCTGCTCGGCCTCCTTCAGCGTGAACAGCCTTTGCTCTTCGTTGTTCTCAGCCATGTGGTAGGACAGGCATTCTTGCCTGTCCATTTTCGTCGGACGATTCGAAGAATCTCTGCATATCTCAGATGCAAGATCGGACAGGCAGGAGCGCCTGTCCTACCTCAAGCTCAGCATCCGCTCGAGCGCGACGCGCGCCCAGCGCGTGGTGTCCTCCTCCACGGCGATGCGGTTGACCACCCGGCCCTCGGCCAGGTTTTCCAGCGCCCACAGCAGGTGGTTCGGCGTGATGCGGAACATGGTGGTGCACACGCACACGTTGGGGTCCAGCGACTCGATGTGCCGGTCCGGGAACCGCTGGCTCATCCTGTGCACCAGGTGAATCTCCGTGCCTACCGCCCAGGCCGTGCCCGGCGCGGCGTTCTCTATGGCGTGCAGGATGCCCTCGGTCGAACCCACCTGGTCAGCCTTCTGCACCACTTCGAAGCGGCACTCCGGATGCGCGATCACCCGGATGCCCGGCCGCGCCGCGCGCGCCCGGTCCACGTGCTCCGGCAGGAAGCGCTGGTGCACGGAGCAGTAGCCCTTCCATAGGAGGACGCGGGCAGCGCGAACGGCTTCCCGCGAATTGCCGCCCAGCGGCCGGTAGGGGTCCCACACCGCCATTTCATCGAGCGGGATGCCCATCGCGTAGGCCGTGTTGCGCCCCAGGTGCTCGTCGGGCAGGAAGAGCACCCGCTGGCCCTGCGTGAACGCCCAGCGCATCACCGCCCCGGCGTTCGAGCTGGTGCACACCGCGCCGCCGCGTTCGCCGGTGAAGCCCTTGATGGCCGCGGCCGAGTTCATGTAGGTGATGGGCACGACCTTCAAATCGCCCAGCGATTCCAGCTCGCGCCAGCACGCTTCCACCTGGCCGATCTCGGCCATGTCGGCCATCGAGCAGCCCGCGTTCAAGTCGGGCAGCACCACCTGCTGGTGGCCGCGGCGCAGGATGTCCGCGCTCTCAGCCATGAAGTGCACCCCGCAGAAGACGATGTACTTCGCGTCGGTGGCCGCGGCCTGCTGCGAGAGCTTCAGCGAATCGCCGCTGAAGTCGGCGAACTTCACCACTTCGTCGCGCTGGTAGTGGTGGCCCAGGATGACCACCTCGGCGCCGAGCCGCGCCTTGGCCGCGGCAATGCGCGAATCGAGCGAGTGGTCGGGCACCAGCAAGTAGCTATCGAAGTCGCAGCCCACACCCTTCTCGATCTCCGGGGCGCGCACCGTTTCCGGCTGCGGCGCGCCCACCAGGGGCGACTTGGCGATTTCGACCAGCGTGGACATAGCGTTCAGCGGCTTACCGTGCGTTTGTCGCTCTATTGGATGCGCCGGTAACCAAGTATTGTCCCTTGTCCGGCGGGATTTTTCCAGTCGGGCGGCACAGCCTTTGGTTTTCAGGAAGTTAGCGGATGTAGCCCCCGGCCGGTTTCTGACCGGGCACCGCTCTAACCGGTTAGTTCTGTGGTTTTCTTCATCGAAGGTTACTCAAGTCTTGGCTGTGCAGACTGTGCAGATCAAATCCATGGTGCACGGGCTGCAAGCCTGTGCTACCCGCCGCGGGTGTGCATCTCGAGGTGCGGGTCGGTGCGCAAGCGTTCGATGGGGATGAAGACGTCGCGGTGGCGCGCCTGCCGGCGCGTTTCGGCGCCGCGGTCGTCGCGCTCGCGCCAGGCGGAGGCGATGAGTTCCTTCACTTGGGCGCGCGAGGCGCCGGAGCGCAGCGGGTCGCGCAGGTTGATTCCCCTGGTGGCGTAAAGGCACAAGAACCACATGCCGTCCGCCGTAATGCGGCTGCGGTCGCAGGCGCGGCAAAACGGCGTGCTGGTGGAGGCGATGATGCCGAACACGGTTCCGTCCGGCAGGCGGAAGCGCTCTGCCGGGGCCGCGCCCTGCCCGCCGAGCGGCTCGATGCGGCCATACTGGCGCTCCAGCCCGGCCAGCATCTCTTGCCGCGTCATCACCTGTGCGGCCGACCAGGCGGTGGCCCCGCCCACGTCCATGTACTCGAGCAGGCGCACCTCGAGGCCATGCCGGTGCCCGAACTCAAGCAACTCCGGAATCTGGTCTTCGTTCTGCCCGCGGAGGATCACGGCGTCGATCTTGGTGCCGCGGAAGCCGGCGCGGGCGGCGGCTTCGAGGCCGGCGAGAACGCGGGGCAGGTCGCCGCGCCGGGTGATGCGCTGGAAGCGCTCGGGCCGCAGGGTGTCCAGGCTGACGTTGAGGCGGTGGAGTCCGGCGGCGCGCAACGCGGGGGCGTGTTCGGCCAACTGCACGCCGTTGGTGGTCATGGCGATATCGCTGAAGCGCGCGTCAGCGGCGAGCATCTGCACCAGCTTGGGCAGGTCGCGGCGCAGCAGCGGCTCGCCGCCGGTAAGCCGGAGCTTCTCCACGCCCAGTTCGGCGAAGACGCCGGCCAGTTCGGCGGTTTCCTCGAAGGTCAGCAGGTCTTCCCGCGGCAGCCAGACGTAGTCCTCCTCCGGCATGCAGTAGAGACAGCGCAGGTTGCAGCGGTCGGTGACCGACAGGCGCAGCGAGCGCATCGGGCGCCCGAAACGATCGGTGATCGAGCCATTGGGGGTCATCGCGGGGCACTTTACCCTTCGATTCTATCGCGGAAGGCAGGGCCTGCAAACCCGGTCCGGCGGCTTATGGTAGATTAGCCGCCCATGCGCGTCTTTGTGCTGGGCGTGGGCGCCACCGGTTCGCTGCTGGCGCAACTCCTCTGCCGGCAGGGACACGATGTGTGGTGCGGCGACCGCGATCCCGAGCGCGCCCGCCGCTTCCTGGGCAAGACGTCCCCGCTCGAAGTCCATACGGTGAATGCGCGCAACCTGTGGGGCATTGTGCGCGCGGCGCGCGGCTGCCACCTGCTGGTAAACGCCGGGCCGGCCGTCTTCAACCAGATTGTATTGCGGGCCGCGCTGCGCCTGGGGACGCACTACCTGGACATGGCCGCGCACCTGGGGGTGAACCCGTTCAAGGCTGAACAGTTCCGTTTCCAAAGGCGCTTCGAACGGAAGCGGCGCGCGGCCGTCTTTACCGCCGGGGTGGCCCCGGGACTCACCAACCTGCTGGTAGCGCGCAGCGCGGAGATGCTGGACCGCGTGGAATCGGCGCGCATCTACCTCTTTGAAGAAAGCGAGAGCGACGACCCCATCTCGCAGTGGTCGGGCGAGGAGATTTTCCGCGAGGCCGTGGCGCGCCCCCCCGTGTACCGGCAGGGGCGCTTCCACCTGGCCCGCCGCTTCGACGAGCGGGAGAAGTTCCGCTTCCCGCAGCCCCTCGGCGAAGTGCCCGTGGTGCTGGCGGCGCAGGACGAAGTCACCACCCTGCCCTACTCCCTCCCGATGCGCGAAGCCTTTGTGAAAATCGGCGGCAACGAAATCGAACGGCTGCGCCGCTGGTACCGCCAGGGCAAGCTCTCCAAGTCGCGCGGGCCGGTGGCCAAGCGCTTCCCGCGCACGCCCACTCCCCGCCTGGTGGCGCGCCTGATCCGCCGCGGCGTGCTGCACAACGCCCGCCTCGCCCTGGCCGTGGTGGTGCGCGGGGAAAAGAAAGAGCAGCCCCTGGAAGTCCGCTGGGACGCCGTTTTCCCCTCGCTCTACCAGATCCGCGGCCTCGGGCTTTATTCCACTCCCGTGGCCTACGCGACGGCGCACCTGGCCGCTCTCTTCGTGAAGCACTTCCCGCGCAAAGAAGCCGGAGTGTTTCCGCCGGAGGCGCTGCCGCCGGAAACGCGCCGCGCCATCCTGGCCGGCGCCAGGGCTCGCCTGGCCCCGCTCCAGGTAAAGGTCGCCCGCCTCAAACCCGCCGAAGACGAAGACGAGCTGCTCTAGTTCTAGAGGGGTTCGCCGAAACGCCCTCCGGCTCGCTCCGCCAGCCGTTTGAGGAGTTGCAGATGCTGGCGGTCCCGGCGGGCGACGTTGGGACGCATCCAGTAGCGCTCGGCGAGCCGTGCCAGGCGGCCTTTCTGCGGCAACTCGAACTCATCGTGCAGGGAGACCAGCGTGCGTTCCCCGCTGGCCTCGGCGGGAGAGGACGCCTGTCCGCGGCCGCCAAGGGCGTTTCCCGCGCGACGCTCCGGGAGCGATGCGCCCCGCATGGCGGAGGCCAGTTCCCAACGCTGGGCGCCGCGGATGCCGTACTCGTCGCGGAACCTCCACTCCAGCAAGCGGCCCGGTTCGCAGCGGGTGATCACGACGGTAAGGGCCACGCCGCGGCCCAGCACGCGTCCGCTGATACGCACCTTCCGGCCCACGGCAAAATCCGCTTGGCCGCCGCTCACTTCGAAACAAGAGCCCATCTCCGCGCCGTACCAGTAAGGCATGCGCTGCGGCACAAAGAACGCGGCTACCCGCCAGAGCGGCGCTTCGATCTCCACGCTGAGGTTGACTTCCGCCATCGCGCGCGAATCTAGCACAACTCGCGTTTCAGTACTGGCGGAGGTCGGCCAGGATGCGGCCCATGGCCTGGCGCAGGTCGCCCGCGTCGTAGATGTTGAAGGTGCGCGGGGCCAGCGGCTTGAGCAGGCGGTGGAGCTGGTCGTCGGAGAAATGGGAGCGCGGGATCCAGGGGGAGCCAAAGCGGCGGCGGCGCCCGCCGGAGGGAAACGCGCTCTCGTAGGCCAGCGGGGTCCAGGAATAGCGGCGAAGGAGATAGACGCGACAGTCGTCGCAGGCCTCGGCGGGGACGGGAGTCATGTCCGTGCCCCGGGCGAACATGAGAGCAGGACTGACGATGATGAAGACGCGGAGCGGCCGCGGAGCGGCGGGCGAGGCGGAGCCGCCGTTCCCGGCGCCGGCATTCGCGGCGGGGGCGCGCTCGCGGAACCTCTCGCGCAGCTTGTCCATGACCGTGTTGCGAAAAAAGGCCGCGTTTTCCTTGCGGCCCTGCAGGGCCTGGACGCTGATGGTGACAGGGTCTATCGAGTCGAGAGCGGTGCGCAGGCCCGCCCAGTCAATGCTGTGGACTTCCTCCTGTTCGAAGAGGATTTTGCGGCGCGGAATGTCGAGCGCGGTGAGGTGCAGCGTGCCGTTGGCGACCCCCAGTTGCGCAAAAAGCTTCAACCCGGTGATGGCGAATCCGAGGCTGCGGCGCTCTGCCGCTCCGCTTTCGCCGTCCGAGCCGGAGGTATTGGCGATGATCTCGACCCGCAGCGGGCGCCGGGTAATCACCGGCAGGTTCAGGCGGGAGGTAATGCTGGGGTTGAAGAAAGCGTCGAGGCCGCTCTCCCCGGGAACGATCTCGACGACCGGCAGATTCTGGTCCGCGCCGGCCAGCGGGTCTTTGCGCAACGGCGGAACTTCAAGGCGGCCAGTCATGAAACTTCTCTTGCCGGTGCTGTCGTCGTAGAGGAACACAGCGAGCATGTATTTTCCCGGCCGGACGAGGAAACCGAGGGTCAGCCGCAATTCGATGTTCTTCTCGAGCGGTTTTTCGATTTGCGCGCCCACAATACCGTGACCCAGCCATGGTCCCTCCGGGCGGCCCAGGCGCGCGCCGAGGTAGAGGTCGTGGGCCGGGCCCAACTTGGCGAGTTGTTTGCCGGAAACGGTGGCATTCACGCTGAAACCGATGCGCTGGTCCAGGCGCAGCCAGGGTTTCCAGAAGTCCACTTTCCAGGGGACCTCCTCGCGGTCGCCTTCCGCGAACCACTGATCGAAGGGGATGCGCAGTTTGTCGAGCGCGGGAGGCGGTGCAGGCGCCTGCGGCCACGCCTCCGGCGCCGCGAGGGCCAGTAGCACTGCAGTGAGGTAGATTCGCAGAGCCAAGGTCAACCCCCCATGGGGTTCCCCGCCGGGTCCGGCGCGGGGAAAACAACCTACTTCACTTCAATGAGCACCAGCGACATGTCGTCGGTCACCGGGCCGTGCCGCCAGGCGCTGATGCCGTCCAGCACGGCCTGCTTCATTTCGCACAACGGCATGCGCATGGCGCGCCGGGCGATTTCCTGCAAGCGGTCGAAGCCCAGCAGTTCTTCCTCTTGATTGAAGACTTCGGAGACGCCGTCGGTGTAGAGCATCACGCGGTCGCCCGGGCGCAGCTCAATTTCCTGCGTGGGATCGGCTTCGACGGCCTGCTCGATCAGCCCGAGCACGGCGCTGCGCGATTCCAGCAGCCGCGAACGGCCGTCGCTGAGCCAGATGGCCGGCGGGTGGCCGGCGTTGGCAAAGCTCATGCGGCGGTGGCGGGCGTCCAGGCGGGCCACGGCCATCGAAAAATAGAAGCCGCTCATTTGAATCTGTTTCAGCACGAATTGATTCAGCCCGCGGAGCATCTCCCCCAGGTCGGCGCCGCGCTCCAGCAGCGACATGGTCTCCGAGTAGATGCGGTTGGCGATGAGCGCGGAGCTGATGCCGTGGCCGGAGACGTCGCACACCATCAGGTTGAGCTGGTCGGCGCCCAGCGGCGTGACCGCCCCGAAGTCGCCCCCGATGGTGCTCACCGGCTGGTACAGCGCTTCCACGCAGAAGGGGCCCCAGTTCATGTTGCTGGGCGCCAGGCTCTGCTGCACGCGTGCGGCCAGAGCCAGATCGCGCTCGATTTCCCGCTGGCGCTCCTCGAGCTGGGCGTTGGCGTGGCGCAGCATCTCCTCGGCGCGCTTCTGCTGGGTGATGTCCGTGAACGTGACGATCTCGAACTGCCGGCCGTCCAGGTCCTCCACCACACGCGTGCTGACAATGGCCGGCACACGGGCGCCGTCGGCGCGCGGGATGAAGAACTCGTGCCGGTTATGTCCCTCGCGGTGACTGCGGGCGATCTCCCGCTGGAGCTCTTCGAGGTCCGCGCCTTGCCAGAAGTGGGCGGGCATCTTGCCCAGGACATCTTCGCGGCGGAAGCCGGTCATGCGGATCAGCCCTTCGTTGACGTAGATGGAACGGCTGCAATCGTCGAGGATCAGCACCGCTTCGTTCAGCGTTTCGAGGATGCCCTCGGTTTGCAGAAGCCAGTCGGGTTTTTCCAGGTCCGCCATGGGCCGCGCGCTTCCAATTCGAGGAAAGAGTATCGCAACGCAAGCGAGTTTCGTAGGGGCGACCCGCTGGGTCGCCCGGACCTATAGGGTGAACGGCTGACAGCTCACCGCCGACCGCTTGCCGCGGGCAGGCATAGCCAGCCCTGCCAGGGTGGACTTTGCTTGCCGTCAGCCGGTCCTGGCTCTGGAGCTCTGAGTTTCCACGTGCCCTTACAGCGGCAGCGAAGCCGCGCCGAGAATGCGGCGGCTGGCGCGGTCCTGCACAAAGACGACGGCACGAAGGTTTTCGCGGCGCCACGCGCCCGGGAAGCGCAGGCCCGTTTCGGCCGCAAAGCCGCCCGGCGCGCCGCGCGGGATGCGGCCAAGGGACTTCATTTGCCGCACCACCCCGGTATGCGAGATGCGGCGGCCGCTGTTTTCGCCGCGGGCCACGTCGGAGGTGAGGCCGGATTCAGTGATGGCCAGCATCACCTCGGCGCCTTCGGGAGAAGCTCCGGCAGGCGGCTCGGCCGTCACGCGCAGCAGAATCTCCCCGGGCTTTGCGGGATTGGCGGCCAGCGACAGCTTCACCGCAGCTTTCACTTGCTTCGCGGCCGCGGCGATGGCGGCCTGGGCGCGCGCGGCATCGCTGCCGACAAACTCGGTGTGGCCGTCCACCACCATTTGCGGCGTGTAGATGCTCCCGTTGCCCAGGGCCCCAGCGTAGTCGTCCTGGCGCCGGCTGAACTCAGCCGAGGAAAACGGGTCGGTCCACCCGAGGCGGTTCCAGTAATCCACGTGCTCGCTGAGCGCGATGATTTCCGCGCCCGGCACGGGCTGGAGTTTCTCGAGGCGAATGAGCAGCGCGTCCGCCGGCGGGCAGCTCGAGCAGCCCTCGGAGGTAAACAACTCGACCAAGACGGGCACCCGCTCCTCGGCGCCGGTAGTGGCGGGCCGGCCCAACACCAATGCCATCGCACCGAAGGCCGCTGCACTCAGAATCAAGACTCGCGGTATCACGCCTGCTCCCTCCAGTCAGTCTAGCGCTATTGGATGCACCGGCCCGCCCGCAAGGCGCATCCGGGCGGGGCGCGGCAAGCAGCGCCCCTACGCTATACTCTTGCGGCGATGAACGGGGAAACGAAGTTCGCGCTGATTGGCTGCGGGGCGATTGGGCTGTTTCGCGCGGCGGCGCTGCTGCAAACGCCGGGAGCCAAGCTGGTGGCCGCGAGCGACGTGGACGAGAAGCGCGGGCGCGAGCTGGCGGAGCGCTCGTCGTGCAAGTACGTGCAGGGCTGGCGCGCGGCCATCGCCGAGGCCGACGCGGTGATCGTCTCCACGCCGCCGCCGCTGCACCTGGAGATGGTGGTCGAGTCACTCGGCCGCGGCAAGCACGTCCTGTGCGAGAAGCCGCTGGGGCGCTATCCGGACGAGTGCCGTCAGATGGTGGCCGCGGCGGCGCAAGCCCAGCGTCACCTCGGCACCGGCTTCAATTACCGTTTCTACCCGGCCATCGCCACCGCCAAGAAGGTGCTCGACTCGGGGCGGATCGGCGAGTTGGACCACGTCCGCAGCTTCGCGGGGCACCCCGGCGGGAAAGAGTTCACGCACCCGTGGGTGCACGACGTGAGCATCATGGGCGGCGGCGCGCTGGTGGACAACGGCATCCACATTCTGGACTTGACCCAGTTCTTCCTGGGCGAAGTGGCCGAGGTGAAGGGCTATCGCACCAGCCACGTGTGGAAGTTCCAGGGCTCCGAAGACAACGCCTGGGCGCTGCTGAAGAACAAACAGGGGCGGATCGCCACCGTGCAGGCCACCTGGAGCGAATGGCGCGGTTACCGCTTCTGGATCGAGGTGTATGGCACGCTGGGCTGCGTGCGCGCGTTCTACCCGCCGATGTTCGCCGAGGCCACCTGGTACGACCAACCGGACGGGCGCCGCTCGCGGCGATTCTGGACCTATCCTGTGTTCCAGGTGATCGAGCGGCTGAAGTCCTACCGTCATACGGTCACCCAGAGCTTCATCGCCGAGCACCAGGCGTTTCTGCGCGCCTGCGCGGGGGAGAAAGTGGCCGCCGCCACCGGGGAGGAGGGCGCCCGCGCGGTGGAAATTGCCCACGCCGCTTACCGCTCATCGGAAACCGGGGAAACCGTGCGATTCTGACCGGGATGGCGTTATCACGGCGCGGCCGCTCCCCGTATAATGTCTGCGGCTCATGGGCGAGCACACACCTTTTCCAGCCAGCGCGCGGGAATCGCTGACCTTCGCGGTCGTTGCCGGCCTGGCCACGGGAATCATCGAGGGGTTGGGCTACCTGGCGTTTCAAAGGCTGCGCTGGCTTTCCTGGGATGAGTCGTTACAGTCGGTGGGCCCCGATCAAATCTGGATCTCTTCCGCCTACAACCTGCTGATATTCTCCGCCGCGGGGAGCGCGCTCAGCCTGGGGGCGGCGCTGCTCGGCGGCCGCCGGTGGCCGCGGTTTCAAGTCGCCGTGTTCTGTTTCCTTTTCTTCTTCATGGCGCTGACGTTCTCGGGAAGAATCCGGACCGGGGCCTGCGCCGTACTGGCGCTGGGGCTGGCGTGGCAGTTCAGCCGGTGGCTGGGAGACCGCTTGGTCGCCTGCCGCGGACGGCTTCCGCGAATCGCCGCCGCGCTGGCGCTGGCCGTCACGGCGCACGGCCTCGGCCTGGCCGGCTGGCGGTACGTCTCGGAAAGAAACGCAATCGTCAGGCTGCCGGCGTCTCCGCCGAATGCGCCCAACGTGATCCTGATCGTTCTGGATACCGTGCGCGCGGACCACCTCTCCGCGTATGGCTACCCGCGCGAGACCACTCCGCACCTCGACAGGCTGGCCCGGGAAGGGGCGCGCTTCGAACGGGCTTACCCGGGCTCGTCTTGGTCCTTACCGTCGCACGCCACTATGATGACCGGCCGCCTTCCGTTCGAGCACGGCGCCACCGCGCGCGGCGATTGGAAGCGGCTGGACGGCGGCCAGCTCACACTTGCCCGAGCTTTGGCTGCGCACGGCTATGCCAGCGCGGGGTTCGTAGCCAACACGGTCTGGGCCTCGCCCTGGACCGGTCTCGACACCGGCTTCCACCATTACGAGTGCCTCTACGGCAGCATCGCGGACATGCACGCCCGGTCGTTCTATGGACGCATCCTGCGCAAGTGGGTGTTTCCGCGCATCGGGCTTTCGCGGCAACTCCCGGCACGCTCGGAAGAGACGGTCGCCCGCGGGTTCCTTCGCTGGGTGGACGCCAACCGCGAGCGGCCCTTTTTCGCCTTCCTTAATTTCATGGCGGTGCATGATTCGCGAGCAGGGCCCGGCTTCGCCGGGAAGTTCAAAGGCGCCGTGCTCATTCCCGGGCAGCCGGATCCCGTGGCCGCCTGGAAGCTCTCCCCGGAAATGGTCCGGGAACGCGATGAATCGGCGGGAGCGTACGACAGTGCGCTCGCCTATCTGGACCAGCAGGTGGGTCTGCTCATGGAAGAACTGCGCCAACGCCAATTGGCCGACAAGACGCTGCTCATCATCACCTCCGACCACGGTGAGCACCTGGGGGAACAACAGCTCACCGGCCACGGCAACTCGCTGTACGAAGCTACGCTTCGTGTCCCGTTGATTCTGCGCTGGCCGGGGCGAGTTCCTGCCGGTGTCCGGGTGACCGCTCCCGTCAGCCACCAGTCGCTCACCTCCACGGTCATGGAACTGGTGAGCGGCGCTCCGGCCGGTCAATTCCCGGCCGCTTCACTCACCCGCTGGTGGAGCGCGGGCGAAGCGCCGCCCCCCGCGGACGTGGTGGCCGAGGTGGACGGCGCCGTATTTGAAGGCGTGCCGCGAACCTGGCCGGTGGCCCAGGGCTGGGTGAAGTGCCTGATTTCCGGGCAGTGGAAGCTCATCTGGAACGAAAAGGGAGCTGTAGAGCTTTACGATCTGCAAGCGGATCCCGGGGAGACACGCGACCTGGCGGAGTCGCCGGAGGGCAAGGCCGTTGCCGCGGAAATGCTCCGCAGGCTGGCGGCGCAAACCGGCCCGAGGCGGCCCTGACGCTCACCGGTTGCGCGGTAGACTGGCCCGCGCTCATGGCTTACGCGCGGTAACATGAAGCAGCGGGCCGATGGCCAAGAGTAACTGGCGGCTCAACGGCAGGCGCCGCGCCAGGTCGTATGCCCGGAGGGCGGCGCGCTGGGCCGCGGAGAAGTGTTCGCGCTGGCCCGCCGCAAAGCCCGGCAGGCTGACGCGCACGTCCTCGAAGCTGGCCGCCTCCAGATTCCCCCGCAGCTCCCCGGCGGTCAGCAAATGACGCTTCGGGGGGATGCCCCCGGCGCGCCGGACGATCCGGGCCGTCCAGGATTCCGGCAGGAAACTCCCGCACCAGACCCCCGTGTGGGGGTCGGGGCCGATGGAGCGGCGGTTGGGCGTAGCCGCGAAGAGGGCGCCGCCGTGTTTCAGGACGCGGCGGGCCTCGGTGAGGCCGGCGCGGGCATCGCGGAAGTGCTCCACCGCGGAGTCGAGGATCACCCGATCGAAGGCAGAGTCCCGCAGCGGCAGGGCTTCCGCGCAGGCGCACAGGAGCGGCGCGTTCACTTCCGCCTCTTCCAATCGCTTCTTCGCCACCACCAGCCAGCGCAGCGCGATATCCACGCCCATCCGCAGCGGGTTGGCGCGCGCGGCCACCAGCGCCGGCCCGGTGCCGCACCCCACATCCAACAAAGCGCCTGGAGCCTGGCCGGCCGCGAGACCCGCGCTCGCTTCCCATTCTCCCATCCAGGCGGCCGCGCGGGGCACGGCGGCCATGAGCCCGCGTTTGTATTGGGCGGCGTGCTTCGGAGGAACTACGGAGGTAATGCTGTAGTAGAAGTCCACGAAGCCGGAGAAGTCCCAGTCGTTGAAGCGCGCCGCAAGCTTCTCCACTTTGGCGCGCTCTTCCTCGATGCCGATGTAGGGATCCGGCGCCACGCGCAGGTCGGGGATGCCGAGGACAACCGGGAAGGCGCGCGCGCAGCCGGTGCAGGCCAGTTCGGATTCGCGCGGCTGGGCCAGGTCCGCGCGGCAGTACGGGCAGCAGAGGAGATGGAGCCATTTCGTCATTTCGTGATTTTATGATTTCGTGTTTTCGTGATTGCTGTGCCCGAACCCGACCTGCAAAGTCACAGATTCAGAGATTCCGCCCGCCAACCTATCAGCCTGGCTTTCTACCTCTCCACGACTTGGAGGGCGCGCCGGTCAGGTAGCCCAGGAACTCGCCCCAGGCCCACACGGTCGCGAACAGGGCCAGATACGGCAGGGCGCGCAGGCACGGGCCGACGTGGCGGCGCTTGCGCAGCACGGTAAGCAAGACCCGCGCGACCAGCAGCACCGGCAGGGCTACCGAGGCGGCCGCCATCATCATGCAGCGCGCCAGCGGGGCGCCGGCCACGCGCATGCTGCCGTAGAGGCGGCCGAACTCGTAGCGCTCCACCACGGCGCGCTGTAGCGTGAAGGAGCGCTGTTGCAGCGTGAGCAGCGCGGGGGATAGCCACAGCGGCTCGCCGTTCCGCTTAAGCGCTTCGTGGACGCGCGGCTCGTGGAAGGATTCGGCCCAGGCGTCCGTGATGCGGTCGAGCGCCGCGCGCTTGTAGGTGACGTTGCAGTCGGTGAGCTGCGCGCTGGGACCCTCTTCCACCGGCGGCATGTAGCCCACGCCGAGCTCGCGCAGGTAAATCGCCCAGTTGAGCGCGGAGTCCTCGCCCTGCTTGTCCACCGGGCCGCCGATGGCGGCGTAGGGCCGCGACGCGTGCGCCGCCACTACATTCGCGCACCATTGAGCCGGCGGGATGCACTGGTCTTCGGTGATGGCCACGATGCGGCCGCGCGAGCGCCGTACCGCCGCGCCGCGCAGTTCCGCGAAGGTGCTGCGCCGCTCCGGAACCACGAATTGCGCGCGCGGGTAGCGTTGCTCCATCTCGCGGCGATGGGCCTCCGCGTTCACGGCCACCAGCACTTCCATCGCCGGGCAGGCCTCCTGGCGGGCCAGCGCGTCAAGGCAGCGCTCCAGGTTGGCGCCGCCGTCGAGCGCCACCACGATGACCGAAAGCTCCGGAGCTGGCTCCGCGTTCACGGGGAGAGTTTATTCGATTCGCGGGCGCCCGCGGAGTCCCTGCCGGCCCGCCGCTGAAAGAAAACAACCCGGGGATTCACGGTGAACTCGCGGGAGTGCGGCCAGTAGGAGGGGGACTGAAACTCCGCGGCCTTGTGGTAGCCGAGAGAGCCATCAAAGAGCCCGTCGCGGACCCATCGCGGGCACATGCGGGACCTCCCCAGGTCGTCCCCGGTAAGCATCACGAAATCGCCCACCAGGCGGCCGTTGCCGGGCTGTGGCTTGACCTCGGAGACCACCAGGCCCACCCCGTCCCGCAACAACGGGAAGTGGCGCATGCGCATGGGCTCGCCAAAAATCTCGAGCCGCTGGCCGGTTTGCATCTGCGCATTGAGCCAGGCCGCCGCTTCGTAGCGCGAGTCGCGGTACATGGTGCGCGCCAGGTCCGCGCCGCGCCCCAGGTTATAGGTTCCCCCGAAGAGGGCCACCGCCGCGACGACCCAGCCCACCGGACGCGGACCCGCCTGCCACGCCGCGGCCACCGCGCGCCCGGCGAAGCACGCCAGCACCAGCGCCCACGGGAAAACAAACCGGAGTTGTACGAACCGCACCGGCATCAACACAAGAACGAAAAGCGCGAGGATGGGCAACAGCAGCCACAGCGCGCGGCGATCGCGCGCCGCGCAGAAGAGCACGCCGCCGGCCGCCAGCAGCAGCAGCGGCCATCCCAGGAACGTGGTCAGGTGCTCCAGGCATTCGCGCAGCAGCGCGGCGTAGCCGGCCACCGTGGGTTCGTATTCAAAGTAGAAACCGCCGCTGGGGTTGCCGGCGCGCACGAATTGCAGGTGCCAGAAGAACTTTCGCGGATAGATGAACAACCCGCTGGCGAAACCGTACACGACCGCGGCAACGCCCAGCCCGATGGCCGGGGCCAGCCAGCGGTCGCGCAGCGAGGTGCGGCCCTGCGCGTTGAGCTCGCGGAAGTGTGCCATCAGGATCGGGATCGGCAGCAGGAGGAAAGTGCCGTAACTGGCGTCCTTGGCGGCTATGGCCAGGGCGGCCCACAGCCCCAGCCAAACGGCGCGACGCGGGCTCAAGCCATCGCGCAACACCCGGACAAACAGAGCCAGCCCGATCGAGGTCCAGAAAATCGCCGGCATGTCCACGTTGCTGGTCTTGCCGTAGTAGAACATGGGATAGAGCGAGAGCATGCACAGCGCGGCGCAGACGCCGGCCGCTCGGCCCCACAGTTCCTTCGCCAGGAAGTACACCGCCACCAGGGTGCCGCCGGCCATCAGCACGGAAACGCTGCGGGCGATCAGCAGCAGCATTTGCACGGAGGCGGTGACGTCGGTGAAGCCGTAGGGGTGGCCGGCGTGCGGATGCGCCAGCCCGCCGGTGAGCATTTGCAGGCCGAGGTACGGCAGGTAACAGACGAAAACCAGGATGTAGTGGAACATGGGGTACTGCGGGTTGCCCAGCGGGCCGTGCAGGAAGAGGTTGCGCGTCTCAAAGAGCGGGCCCATCGGCGCAATCTCGTCCACGCCCCAGGCCTTGGTGCGCTCGCCGGTAACCGCGTCGGGCATGCCCCAGGTGATGCCCGGCGCGTAACACACCGTGGCCGCCAGCATCAGCGCCAGGGCCATGCGCAGGTCGCGCTTCTGTTCGTCGCTGAGTTGGCGGAGGCTGGCGAACATGGATCAGGAGGCGACCGGCGCCGGCGCGTCCGCGGCGGCCTCCAGGAAACGGCGGTACCACGCCGCCGTGCGCCGCAAGCCTTCCTCCAGCGAGTAGCGCGCGCGCCAGTTCAGCCGGGTGCGCGCCTTGGCGCAGTCCAGGAATTGCTCGCGGATTTCGTGGCTGGCTTCGTTCTGGATCACCGGCTTCAAGTCGGCGCGGTCCAGCACGCGCAGGATGGCGTCCACCACTTCGATGACGGTGATGGGCTTCTCATTGCCGAAGTTGAAGGCCTGGCCGTGCAGCTCGGCGCGGTCGAGCTGCTCGGCGAATTGCAGGTAGGACTCGACCGCGTCCTCCACGTAAAAATAGTCGCGCACGTACTTCCCGTCGCTGCGGATGACGGGGCGCTCGCCGGCCAGCGCCGAGCGAATCGTCCCCGGCACGATGCGCGACCAGTTCAGGTCGCCCCCGCCGAAGAGGTTCCCGCAGCGCGTGATGCCCACCGGCAGCCGGTGCGTCTCGAAGTAAGAGAGCGCCAGCAGGTCCGCGCACGACTTGGAAACGTCGTAGGGGAAGCGGCCTTGCAGCGGGGCGTCTTCGTTGTAAGGCAGCTTGGCGTGCGAGCCGTAGGCCTTGTCGCTCGAGGCCACCACCACGCGCTTCACCAGCTTGGAACACGCCCGGCAGGCCTCCAGCACGTTCCAGGTGCCCTTGATGTTCGATTCAAACGTGGAGAGCGCCGAGCGCGCCGCCGTGCCCACGATGGTCTGCGCGCCCAGGTGCAGCACCGTCTCGATCTCGTACTCGTTGATGGCGCGCAGCACGGTGAAGTAGTCGTCCAGGTCGCCGTGGACGATGGTGACCTGTCGGATCGTGCCCGAGCGGACTAACTCGCTATTCGGAACCGTATCGCGGACCAAGCAAGTAACATTCGCGCCGCGCTCGACCAGCGTCTGGGTCGTCCAAGAGCCCAGCAATCCGGTTGCGCCGGTCACGAAAACGTTGCGTTGTTTCCAGAAGTTGGTCACAAGTTCATCTCACTACTTCCAAAGCTTCCACGGCGTCGCGCCTTCGCGCCACAGCTCATTCAAGTGCTGGGCCTCCTTGAAGGTGTCCATGCAATACCAGAAACCCTCGTGGGGGAAGAGGGCCAATTGGCTGTCCGCGGCCAGTTTTTCGAGCGGGCCGCGCTCCAGGATGCACTCCGGGTCGAGGTAGTCGAACACGCGCTGGTGGAACACAAAATAGCCGCCGGGGGTCAGATCATTCATCAGCGGCTTCTCCTGCCAGTAGTTCACCAGTCCCTGGCCGTTGACGCGCACCACGCCATACCGTGAACGGGCGTGGAAACCGCTCAGCGTGGCCACTTTGTTCTTTTCCTTATGAAAGGCCACCAGCGCTTCCAGGTTGATGTCGGAGAGCCCGTCGCAGTAATTCGCCAGGAAGTAGTCTTCGGTGACGTGGTGGCGGATGCGGTACAGGCGCCCGCCGGTCTGCGTCTCCTGACCGGTGTCCACGAAGGTGATTTCCCAATCCTCGACCTCATCGCGGTGGTTCCAGGCGTGTTGCGCGCCGGAGCGCAGCCGCAAAGTGAAGTCGTTCTGCATGGACTGGTAGTTCAGGAAGTAGTCCTTGATCATCGAGCCCTTGTAACCCAGGCACAGCACAAACTTCCGGTAACCGTAGTGGTAGTAGAAGCGCATGAGGTGCCACAGGATGGGGCGGCCGCCGATTTCCACCAGCGCCTTGGGGCGGTATTCCGTCTCCTCACGCATACGCGTGCCCATCCCGCCACACAGGATCACCACTTTCTCGTTCTTGTAGTCCATGCAGGGCTCGATGTGTCCGTGCTGCCACGCGCCGGACGAAACGGCTGAAGGCAAACCCCCGGCCAAGCGCGCGCAGTGCAATTCTATGCTAGGCAAAGCCCTTATAGCACAACGCAGGCGGTCGTGCGGCAACGGGCTGCCGTCATGTGCAGTGAATTGCAACGGCCGGCGCTTTCTCGCGGCAAACGGCAACGCCCCTGCTCTCACGGTACAATGAGTGCAATGGACCCGGAGAAAAACGAACTCGAAGTGGGCCCCCCGGAGACGGTCGCTGACTCCCTGCAACCCTCTTCGGAGCAGACGCTCACGCCGGATGACTCTCCCTCCGCCCCGGACTCGCCCTCATGGCCGGCGGAAGGCCCTGACGGCGCGCCGTCGCTCGAAGAGCTGGCGGAAGTAGAAGCAGAGGAGACGGAGCAGCAGTCAGCAGCGGCGCCCGCCCAGCCGGTCCACTTGCCGCGGCCGGGCCTGCGCGCCTGGGTGTGGACGGCCCAGCGAGTGGCCACGGCACGTGCGCTGCTGGCGCGCTACACCTTCCGCGTGTTGCTGGCAGGGGCGGCCGCCCTGGGCGCGGTGGTGGGGCTCCTGTTCGTCTATCAACTTGACTTGCCGGAAGTGCGCGCGCTCGAGGATTACCGGCCCAACGTGGTCACCGAGCTGTACTCGGACGATGGACAGGTCGTGGGCAGCTTCGCTCTGCAACGGCGCATCCTGCTCACCTACGAGCAAATCCCTGCCGTGCTGCGCGACGCGGTGATTGCCACCGAAGACCAGCACTTCGCGAGCCACTGGGGCATTGACCTGCCCCGCGTCTTGCAGGCCGCCTGGCGCAACGTGAAGAGCGGCGCTATCACCGAGGGCGCCAGCACGCTCACCATGCAACTGGCGGGCGGCCTGTTCCTCGACCGCACCGACCGCAGTCCGCGGCGCAAGATCCAGGAAGCCCTGCTGGCGCTCCAGATTGAGCGCCACTACACCAAGGAGCAGATCTTTACGCTCTACGCCAACCAGATCTACCTGGGCCACGGCAACTATGGCTTCGAGGCCGCTTCCGAGTTTTATTTCGGCAAGCCCGCGGCCCGGTTGGCCACGCCGGAAGCCGCCATGATCGCCGCCATTGTCCGCGGGCCGGGCTATTCGCCGCTGATCAGCATGGAACGCGCCAAAGCGCGGCGCGACCTGGTGCTCCGCAGGATGCGCGAAGAAGGCAAGCTCCCGCCGCAGGAAGCGCGGCAGGCCATGGCTTCGCCGGTGACCCTGAACCTGCAGACTCCGCGCAACGACTTGGCGCCCTACTTTGTGGAAGAAATCCGCAAACACCTGGAGCGCTCCTACGGCACGGAAGCGGTGCACGAGCGCGGCCTGCGCGTGTACACCACGCTGGACCCCCGGGTGCAGGCGGCCGCGCGCCAGGCCTTGCGGGACGGGTTGCACGCTTACGAGCGCCGCCACGGCTGGCGTGGCGGTCTGGAGAACATGGCCCGCCGAGGCCGGGAGCTTCCGCCAGACTACGCCCACGACGACTGGCGGCGGCCGATCGAGAAGGGCGCTTACGTCCATGCACTGGTCACGGCCGTGGACCATCGTGCCGCTACGCTGAAGATCGGACCGTTCCGGGCCGTGCTCACGCCTGGCGACGTTGCGTGGACCGGCGCGCGCGCTCCTCGCTCCCTGCTCCGTGTGGGCGACTTGGCCTACGTGCGCATCCTGGACGTGGCCGGTTCCACCCTGCGGGTGCAGCTCGAGCAGAAACCGCGCGTCCAGGGCGCCGTGGTGGTGATCGACAACGCCACGGGAGAAATCAAGGCCCTGGCCGGCGGTTACAGCTTTGAGGAATCCAAGTTCAACCGGGCCACCCAGGCGCTGCGTCAGGTGGGCAGCTCGTTCAAGCCCTTCGTGTACGCCACGGCCATCGCAGCGGGCTACACGCCTTTCGACACGGTGCTCGACGCGCCCTTCACCACCATCAGCGGCGGCGAAACCTACTCGCCGAAAAACTACGACGAGAAGTTTGAAGGGACCATCACCCTGCGGCGCGCGCTGGCCGGCTCGCGCAACGTGCCCGCCGTGAAACTGGCGGCGCAGCTCGGGATTGAGCGCGTGGCCGAAACCGCCCGGCGCTTCGGCATCACCAGCGCGCTGCCGCCCTACCTGCCGCTGGCTCTCGGCGCTGCGGAGATATCGCTGATCGAGCAAACGTCGGCCTTCACCGTGTTCCCCAACGACGGCATCCGCATCGAGCCCACGCTCATCCGGCGCGTGACCACCTACGACGGCTCGCTGCTCGAAGAGAGCCGCCCCACGGTCCACGACGTCATCAAGCCGGAAGTCGCCCGCACCATGGTGGCCATGCTCTGTGAAGTGGTGCAGTTCGGCACGGCTGCGCGCGCCAAGTCCCTGGGCCGCCTGGCTGCGGGCAAGACCGGCACCACCAACGATTTTTCCGACGCCTGGTTCGTCGGCTTCACGCCCTCCACCACCGCGGGGGTGTGGATCGGCTACGACGACAACAGCATCAAGCTCGGCAAGAAGGAGACCGGCGGGCGCGCCGCCCTGCCGGTGTGGATCGAAGTAATGAAGGCCGCTCACGAAGGCAGGCCGGTGGAGGAGTTCGCCAACATCGAGCCGCTCTCCAAGCTGGCCCTCACGCAAAGCGTCCGCGTGGATACCCCGGACACCGCGCCCACCGAAGACGCCGAAGAAGAGCCGGCCACTCCTCTACCCGCCGCTGCGGCGCCAAAGCCCTCGCCGCCGCCGGCGAGACCCGCTCCACCGCCGGTGAAGTCTGCCCCGCCGCCCGCGAAGACCCCGCCGCCGCGCCCGCCGATGTAGGACAGGTATTCTTGCCTGTCCGATTCCGACGCAGGCACAGGATCAGCGCATGCGGCCTTCCACGGGTCGCGGAAACATAGTAGTCAATGCCCCTTACACAACCGTGGCGGGTTGAACGTGGACAGGCTGAAAGCCTGTCCTGCCTACGGGCGCAGGGGAGAATCGGGGCGCTCACCGCAGTCGAGCGAGCGGGCGGCGCCTTCTTCCGGGAAGCCGAGGCACTCGAAGAGGTTGCGCACGCATTGGCCGAGGCGGTCGCCGCGATAACCCGCCAGGACCACCTCGTCCGCGAACAGCCGCGCCTGCTCGGCGGCCGTTTCCGCGGCGCGCAGGCCTTCAGCCAGGGGCGGGTCGGTGTCGAACGGGCGCAGCATCTCCTCCAGGTCGTCCAGCAGGTCGCGCAGGTTGGCCCCGGAGGGCGGCGTGCGCTCTTCGCGGTTCGCCAGGTAGTAGATGAGCCGGCCGGCAATGGTGTGCGCATGCGGCAGGTTTACGTATGCGGCCTTCGGCGGCATGCGCGTGATTCTATCTTCTCTCCGTACTCTGTGTCTCTGTGCCCTCTGTGTTGATCCGCACCCTGGAGTGGAAGACCAAATCCGACACAGAGATCACAGAGACACGGAGGTCACGGAGAAGCACCCACGGAAAGCGACCGCGGGAAAGAAACCCGGGGTGGCCGCAGTAAAATTGACGGGGCCTCGCCCCTCGCGTACCATGCGCCCGGTGGCGCGAAAAACGCTCTACGCGGCGACCGCGGTGGTTTGGCTGGCCTTTACCGGCTTCTCCGCTTGGAGATACGTGAACGGGCAACTGCGCTCCGCGGACCCCAACGACTTGTACGCCCGGTGGCCCACCTACCAGATCGTGATGTTCCTGGCCTTCCGTTTTCCCATTCACGTCGGCGTCTTGACCGGGTTGCTGTGGCTGGAATCCCGGCTGCTGCCGAAAGAAACCTTCACGCGGGTAAACACCAACCATGAATAAGCCAATGCGGATTGCGGTGTGGACGGGCATTTCGCTCGCGGGAGCGGGGGCGCTGGGGGCCATTGCGCTGGAACGGGACGAGCCGTTGAGCGCCACCTGGTTTGTCGTCGCCGCCGTGTGCACTTACCTGGTGGCCTACCGCTTCTACTCCGCGTTTGTCGCCGCTCGCGTGCTGGCGCTGGACAACACCCGCGCCACGCCCGCCGAGCGCCTCGAAGACGGCCGCGACTTCGTCCCCACCAACAAGTGGGTGGTGATGGGGCACCACTTCGCTTCGATTGCCGGGCCGGGCCCGCTGATCGGCCCTACGCTGGCCGCGCAGTTCGGCTACCTGCCGGGGACGCTCTGGCTGATCGTGGGCGCGGCGCTGGGCGGCTGCGTGCAGGACTTTGTCATCCTGTTTTTCTCCATGCGGCGCGACGGCAAGTCGCTGGGGCAGATGGCCCGCGAGGAAGTCAGCAAACGCAGCGGCATGCTGGCGCTGCTGGCGGTGCTGGCCATCCTGGTGATCCTGCTGGCGGCCGTGGCCCTGGTGGTGGTGAACGCGCTGAAGAACTCGCCCTGGGGCGCCTTCACCCTGGCCGCGACCGTGCCCATCGCCGTGCTCATGGGCCTGTACTTGCGCTACTGGCGCCCCGGCCGCGTGCTGGAAGCGACGGTCCTGGGCCTGGGGATGACCACCTTCGCCGTCGCTGCCGGGGGATGGGTGGCGGAATCGCCGTTCTGGTCCGCGCTGTTCACGCTGAAGGCTTCCGGGCTGGCCATCGCCATCATCGTGTACGGCTTCGCTGCTTCGGTGATGCCCGTATGGATGATGCTGGCCCCGCGTGATTACCTGAGCGCGTTCATCAAGGTCGGTGTCATGTTCGGCCTGGCCGCGGGCATCCTCTTCGCCAGGCCCGTCATTCAGATGCCTGCCCTCACCCGCTTCGTGGACGGGACGGGTCCCATTTTCGCCGGCGCCATTTTCCCCTTTTGCTTCATCACCATTGCCTGCGGCGCGGTCAGCGGCTTCCACGCTCTGATTTCGTCCGGCACCACGCCGAAGATGCTGATGCGCGAGGGCAGCGCCCGCCAGGTGGGCTACGGCTCGATGCTCATGGAGTCGTTCGTCGGCGTCATGGCCATGATCGCCGCCTGCGCGCTTGAGCCGGGCGTCTATTTCGCCATCAACAGTCCCGCCGGCGCGGTGGGAAGGACCGCGACGGAAGCAGCCGCCACCATCAGCGCCTGGGGGTTCCCGCTGCAGGCTGCCACCATGACCGACTTAGCTGCCGCCGTCGGCGAAAACACCCTGCTCAACCGCACCGGCGGCGCGCCCTCCCTGGCTGTCGGCATGGCCCAGATTTTCAGCAACACCCTCGGGGGCGCGCGCCTGCTGGGATTCTGGTACCACTTCGCCATCATGTTCGAGGCGCTGTTCATCCTAACCGTGCTGGACACCGGCACGCGCGTCGGCCGCTTTATGCTCCAGGAACTGGGCGGGCACTTCTGGAAGCCGCTGGGCCGCACCAACTGGATGCCCGGCATTCTGGCCACCAGTGTGGCCATGGTGGGCGCGTGGGGCTGGTTCCTCTACCGCGGCGTGAGCGACCCGCTGGGCGGCATCAATTCCCTGTGGCCGCTTTTCGGCATCGCCAATCAGTTGCTGGCCACGGTGGCATTGGTGGTGGCCACGACGATTCTCCTGAAGATGAGCCGGCTGCGCTGGGTGTGGGTGACCCTCGTGCCCATGGCCTGGCTGGTCACCGTGACCATGACCGCCGCATACCAGAAAATTCTCGACCCGGATCCCAAGATTGGCTTCCTGGCGCAGGCCCGCGCGTTGGGCGCGCAGCTCGCCGCCGGGACGGTTGCGCCGGAGCACATGGTCGAGACGCAACGGCTCATCTTCAATAACCAGGTGAACGCCGTAACTGCGGGCATTTTCGCCGCCCTGGTGCTTCTGCTGTTGTTCGAAGCGATTTGGGAGTGGTATCGCATCCTCAGCGGGAGGAAGGCCCCGGTGCTGCATGAAACGCCTTATGTGTCCACGCGCTTTGCGGAGGCAGATTGAAGAACGCGCCGGAATGCGACGGGAGTCTCATCACCCCAGGCACGGAGCCCATCGTGAGCGGGAGGATTAGCAGCTTGTTGAAAAACGCTCCTGACTGTCATCCCGGGCGAAGCGAGGGATCTGCATCTTGCAGGAAATCCCAGGAAATGCAGATGCCTCGCCGCCTGCGGCGGCTCGGAATGACAACCTTCGGGGTTTTTCAACAAGCTGTTAGGACTACGTGGAAGGTTCTCTGGTGGTGGATCCGCCAGGTCAGCGGCGACGCCGCTTACGAGAACTACTTGCGCCTCGAACGGCGGCGGGCGCGGAAGGAACCGCGCGGACCGGGGGCGGACGAGTGCCATCCTGCTCCGGGCAGGGTCCTGTCACCCGCGGAGTTCTACCTGGACTCGCTGCGCCGCCGCTATAGCGGCGTGAGCCGCTGCTGCTGAGCGCCCGGGGGCCGGGGCGATATGCGAGCACCAGTCCCCATGGGTCAAAAATGGGGGATAGACGCCCACGCTCCCCTGAGGATATAATCACCCTCCAGCGGGGCGGCGTGGCCGCATAGTCTTGCATGCAGGTTGGGGCAGGGGGCCGCAGATGGGCGCGACAACCAAGACCAGCGTGCGCGTGACGCCGGAAGTCCGGCCCACTGCCGCCATGCAGATGTACCTCGAAACGCTCATCTACAAGACCCGCGAGCGCCTGGACCTGATCAACATCACCCGCGACCTCAACGCACTGATCCGCAAGCGCGGCCTCAAGGCCGGGTTCATTATCGTGCAGTCGTTGCACACCACCACCGCGGTCTTCATCAACGAGTTCCAGCAGGCGCTGGTGGACGATATGAAAGCGGCCCTGGAGAAGATCATCGGCCGGTTCGACTACTGGCGGCACAACGACCCCAAGCTCTCCGAGTGCGACCGCAAGAACGCCGATTCGCACCTGCGGGCCATGTTCCTGGGGCACACCCTTTCCCTGCCGGTGCGTGACGGCGAGCTGGCCCTGGGCGCCTGGCAGTCCATCATCCTGGCCGAGCTCGATGGGCCCCGCGAGCGCACCCTCCACGTCCAGGTGCTGGGTGTCCCGGAAGAGGCGAAGTAAGCCGCCGGCGAAACAAAGACGAAACCGCAGTGCCCCCTCCACTCTTTCCACAAGATTTCCATTGCGCTCCGCCCCGCTTGTGCTACCCTGCTTCAGCCGTTCCAAAGAGCTAATACTCTCCGCAACAAAACGCCTTTACGGTCGCCCAGTCTTGCGGATTTAATCGCTGGTTGCCCATGGCCCTCGGCGCAAGCATCGGCGGAAGTGCCTCGCTCAAGGGGCAGCGCACCGAACCGTGCAGCGTGCATGGGTGCACGCGGCTCTCGGTGGCCTCGCTGGACATCCGCGTCCTGTGCCGCGAGCACTTCATCATGGCCTGCTACAACGACCTGGACGAGTACGGGCGCCTGCTCGAGGAGAGCCGCTACCGCGACACCACCACGGAACTGGTGCGGCGATTCCTCTCCGATTGCACCCGGCAAACGGCGGACCTCTCCAGCGCCGCATCCGACCTGGACAACCTGGAGCGCGCGCGCCTGCTGGATATTCTCCTGCGCGCCAGCGACCTGAGCCGGCAATTGCGCCGCAGCCCGCGCAAAGTGGCCACCCTGCCCGTGGGGCTGACCTGCGACAAGCTGGGCCACTCCTGGGAAGAGCTGACCGAGACGCGCGTGATCAGCCGCTTCGGCGCGGCGCTCGAATGCGGTAACCCCATCGAACTGGGCGACTCGCTCATCCTCACGCGGCTGGACAGCAAGGCGGAAGTGCGCGCTCGCGTGGCCTGGCGCCAGCCCAAGCCCGGCGGCCGCTGCGAGATCGGCCTCGAGTTCCTGCACACCGACAACTTCTGGGGCATTGACTGGTCCGCCGTCGAACCGGACTTCTGGGAATCCACCACCAGCAAACGCGCGGCTTCCTGATCCTGCGCGTCCACCGGCTGCTCTTTCGTTTCGCCCAGGGGATTTCACGAGAAACGCTTCGGCGCGTTACTCCAGTTCAACCAGGCGGAACTCGCGCTGGCCGCGCCGCAGGACCAGGAAGCGGCCGTGGAGGGCTTGTGCTATGGTCACCGTGAGTTTGTCGTCGGTGACGCGGCGGTTGTTTAGGTACACGCCCCCGCTCTCCACCAGCCGCCGCGCTTCGCCCTTCGATGAAGCGAGGCCAGCCAGCAGGCTCAAGTCCACGATGCCCAGCGCGGGCGCTTCGAGCCTGGATCGCGGCACGCGCGCGCACGGCGCTTCCTGAAGTACTTCCAGCAGTTGCTCCGGCGTGAGCGAAGCGATTTCCTCGCTGAAGAGCGCGCGCGACGCTTTCTCCGCGCCTTCGAGCGCCGCCGCGCCGTGCACCAGGCTGGTCAATTCGCGGGCCAGGCGCGATTGCGCTTCGCGTGCTTCGGGTTTGGCGCGGGCGGCCTGTTCGAGGCGCTCCACTTCGGCGCGTTCCAGCCAGGTGAAGAACTTCAGGTAGCCGATCACGTCGCGATCGTCGGTGTTGTACCAGAACTGGTAGAAGCGATAGGGCGAGGTGAGCCTGGCGTCCAGCCACACCGTGCCCGCTTCCGTCTTGCCGAACTTCTTCCCCGAAGCCGAAGTCACCAGCGGGAACACCAGGCCGTGGGCCTGCACGCGGCGCAATTTGCCGATCAGGTCCATGCCCGCGGTGATGTTGCCCCACTGATCGCTGCCGCCCATCTGCACGCGGCAGCCGTAACGGTCGTAGAGCACCAGGAAGTCGTAAGCCTGCGTGAGCATGTAACTGAACTCAGTGAAGCTGATGCCTTCTTCGCTCTCGAGGCGCCGCTTCACCGATTCCTTGTTCAGCATGTAGTTCACGGTGAAGTATTTTCCAACGTCGCGCAGGAACTCCATGGCCGGCATGGGCACCAGCCAATCGGCATTGTTGACGATCAGCGCGGGGTTCGCTTTCGCGGCGAAATCGAGGAATGGCTCGAGCTGGCGGCGCAGCCCGGCCAGGTTCTCTTCAATCTGCTCCTTGCCGAGCAACGGGCGCTCTTCGGATTTGCCACTGGGGTCGCCGATGAGCCCCGTGCCGCCGCCGACAATGGCAATCGGCCGGTGCCCGAAGCGCTGGAAGCGCGCCAGGGCCATCACCGGCAGCAGCGACCCAACGTGCAGGCTGGCGGCGGAAGGATCGAAGCCGATGTAGCCGGTAAGCTTCTCTTTGGCCGAGAGCGCGTCGAGGCCTTCACTGGCCTGCGCCACAATGCCACGCCACCGAAAATCGTCCAGCAGGTTCATTGCGTTCTTCTCTGTGTCCTCTGCGCCTCGGTGACCTCTGCGTTGAGTCTATGCTCTTCGTCGCTACTCTTGAACCACGCGGCGGCCTTCGATGCGACACTTCCCTTCGAGCACCAGCCGCACCGCTTCCGTGTAGATGCGGTGCTCCTCCTTCAGAATGCGCGCGGAGAGCGTCTCCACGGTGTCCGCGTCTTCGATGGGCACCACGGCCTGCGCCACAATCGGCCCGGCGTCGAGATTCTCGTCCACGAAGTGTACGGTGCACCCGGTGAACCTGGCGCCATGCTCGAGCGCCTGCCGCTGCGCTTCCAGCCCCGGGAACGACGGCAGCAGCGAGGGATGAATGTTCAAGATGCGCCCGCGGAACTCGCCCACGAAATACGGCGAGAGCAGCCGCATGTACCCGGCCAGGCACACCAGGTCCACGCTCTTCTCGCGCAACGCGGCCACCACCAGCCGGTCGTAATCTTCGCGCTGCAAGCCCTTCGAGGGGATCACCCGCGCGTCCAGGCCGCGCTGCCGCGCCCGGTCTATCCCCGGCGCGCCTTCGCGGTTGCTGACCACCACGGCAATCTCAGCGCCCGGCAGGCGGCCCGCCGCCGCGCTTTCGGCCAGGGCCTCGAAGTTCGACCCGCGCCCGCTCAGCAGGATGCCGATGCGCTTCGCCATTAGCGCAGTAAATTAGCACAGGAGCCGGGGAAACGCAGATGGACACGGGCGAAGCAGATGAGCGCAGGTGGGCCGGTCTGCTTCAAGGTCCCCTGTGTCTCGGTGGGCTCTGTGATAGAGTCCTTCAGCGAGGTGCATTATGGCCGAAACACGGGAATTGAAGGACTTGGTTTCCATCGGGCCGGCGATGATGAAGGACTTCGAGGTGCTGGGCGTGCGCACGGTGAGTGAGCTGGCTCGTCGCAATCCGGAAAAACTCTACGAGCAACTTTGCGAACGAACCGGGCAGACGCACGACATCTGCGTCCTGGACGTCTTCCACGCCGCCGTGGCCCAGGCGCGCAACAGGCGCCTTCCCGCCGCCCAGAAGAACTGGTGGTACCATTCGCGCAAACGGAAGCAAGGATCAAGGCGATGATGGGGTGAGTAGGGGAGGCGACCCGTGGGCAAGCGTTCAAAACAAGTGCCTTTTGGCGAACGCATGGTCGAAATGAAGATCTATTTCTTTACAAACCGGATTGCGCGTGGAAAGGGGAGGGTAAGACCTAAGCACGTTTGGGCGCAGGGAACCATAAGGATGGAGCGTAACGATTTTCACGGTATCCGCGGTCGGAAACCAAAGTTCTTCAATTCCCTCATGCATTTGCCTTCCGTGATAGAGGCTGTCCTTGGAGAGTACGGGATCAAAGTCCATCCCACGCGGAAGATGAACAAATACTCAGTTTGAAATCTCGTTTCACAGCCGTAGCGCGCCGGAGTAAGTGACGCGGGGCTTGCCCAATGCTTTCTCGATGCGGCCGATGCGGTACCACTTCTCCCGGCGGCGCTTCAGTTCGGCCTCGACCTGCCTGAGGTGCTTCGGAGGTACAACCAGGATCATCCCCGCGCCCAGGTTGAAGGTGCGCAGCAATTCGTCGCGCTCGATGCCGCCCAGCCGCGCCAGGTACTGAAAAATCTTCGGCACGGGCCAGGAGCCCAGCTCAATCACCGCGCGGGTATTACGCGGCAGCACCCGCGGCAGGTTGCCCGGGATCCCGCCGCCGGTGATGTGGGCCACGGCGCTCGCCCAGCCGCGCTGGACAATGGTCTTCAGCAGCGGCCAGTAGCAGCGGTGCGGCGTGAGCAGCTCCGCGCCAATCTTATGGCCCACTTCGGCCACGTAGGTATCCGGCTTGAGCCGGGCCACTTCGAACACCAGCTTGCGCGCCAGCGAGTAGCCGTTGGTGTGCAGCCCGCTCGAAGGCAGGGCCAGCAGCACGTCGCCCGCGCGCACGGTGCGGCCGTCGAGCACGCGGCTGCGCTCCACCGCGCCGACGATGAAGCCGGCCAGGTCGTATTCGCCGGGCGCGTAGAAGCCGGGCATCTCCGCCGTTTCGCCGCCCACCAGCGCGCAACCCGCGGCCTTGCAGGCGCGGCTCATGCCGTCCATCACCTGCTCGACGGTGCGCGGGTCGAGCCTGCCCATGGCCAGGTAGTCGAGAAAGAAGAGCGGCGCGGCCCCCTGGGTGAGAATGTCGTTTACGCAGTGATTGACGATGTCCATGCCCACCGTGGAATGCATGTTCATGGCGAAAGCGATTTTCAGCTTGGTGCCCACGCCGTCGGCGCTGGCCACCAGCACCGGGTCGCGCCAGCGCTTCCGGTCCAGTTGGAAGAGCGCGCCGAACGCGCCGATCTCGTTGAGCACCCCGCGCGTGAAGGTGCGCCGGGCCAGCGCGCCGATGCGCCGTTTGGCCTGGTCGGCCTTCGAGATGTCCACGCCCGCTTCGGAGTATTTCATAAAGAAAGTGGCTAGTGACGAGCGACGAGTGGCTAGAAAGCGCTATGGACCGGGCTCTAGCCACTAACCACTAGCAGCTTGTTGAAAAACGCTCTGGACTGTCATCCCGAGCGAAGCCAGGGATCTGCACCTTGCAGGGAATCCCAGGAAATGCAGATTCCTCGCCCGCCTGCGGCGGCTCGGAATGACAACCTTCGGGGTTTTTCAACAAGCTGCTAGTCACTAGCCACTTTGAAGAAGGACCGCCAACCACTAGAACGTCGTAAACAACCGGCTCCAGCGCACGGTGCCGGGGCGGATGATGGCGCCCAGGTAAGCCAGGAAGCGTTCGCGCACGTGCCACGGCTGCCAGGCGAGTTCGTCGGCTTCCACAGACATATAAATGATGACCGGGGTGCCCAGGACATTCTCACGGGGCACGAAGCGCGTTTCGGCGGGCCAGAAGCGGCCATCGAAGGAATTGGCGCGGTTGTCGCCCATGACGAAGTAATGGCGCGGGGGCACCGTGACCGGGCCGAAGGTGTCGTGCGGGCTCATCGGCTCGGTGAGGTAGCCCTCGTCGAGGGCCTTGCCGTTTACATACACGGCCCCATTCTTGATCTCAACGGTGTCGCCCGGCACCCCGATGATGCGCTTGATGAAGTCCTGGTTCCCCGACAGCGGCGCGCGGAAGACAATCACCTGCTGGCGTTGCGGGTCGCGCCACAGGCTGGCGTGCAGGCCGGTGAAGGGCACCTCGGCGTCGTAGCCGAAACGGCTCACCAGCAAGTGGTCGCCGATGAGCAGCGTACCCTCCATCGAGGGCGAAGGGATCACGCGCGCCTGGACGATAGTCCCGTGGATGAACAGAAACGCCAGGATCACCCACACCCACGAGAGCACCTCGCGCATCACGCGTTTGCCCAGCGGCAGCAACTCCTCGCCTTTTTCGGCGGCCTTCTTGGCCGCTTTCTCCATAACTTTGTCAGCGCTCATGGTGAGCCACTACCTCCATTTGGACCAGGTCGGTCGGATACTGTCCTGTATAACAAGACGTGCAAAACTCGCCGCGGTTATCGTCCACCGCTTCGCGCAACGCTTCCAGAGAAAGGTACCCCAGGGAATCGGCGCCCACGAAACCGCGGATGCCTTCGATGGTCATCTGGGCGGCGATCAACTCCTCGCGCGTGGGGGTATCCACGCCGTAGTAGCACGGCGAGAGCGTCGGCGGGCAGGAGATACGCATGTGCACTTCCGTGGCCCCCGCTTCGCGCACCATGCGCACAATCTTGCGGCTGGTGGTGCCGCGCACAATGGAGTCGTCCACCAGCACCACGCGTTTCCCCTCGATCAAGCTACGCACCGGGTTCAGCTTCAGTTTCACGCCGAAGTCGCGGATGGCCTGCGACGGCTCAATGAAGGTGCGCCCGATGTAGTGGTTGCGAATCAGCGCCAAGCGAAAGGGAATCAGCGACCCCTGCGAATAGCCGATCGCGGCGGGCACCCCGGAGTCCGGCACGGGCACGACAATGTCGGCCTGGGCCGGGTGTTCGCGCGCCAGCAACTTGCCCATGCGTTCGCGGCTCCGGTTCACCGGGCGGCCGAAAACGGTGCTGTCCGGCCGCGCGAAGTACACGTGCTCGAAGACGCACTGCTGGCGCGGCTTCTCCGCGGCGAAGCGGATGGACTCGACCCCGCTGCGGCTGATGCGGAGCATCTCGCCGGGCTCGACGTCGCGCGCGTATTCGGCGTCCAGCAGGTCGAAGGCGCAGGTTTCGGACGCGACCAGCCACGTGGTGTCGCCCGCGCCGTTGGCCGCGGGCCGGCGGCCCAGCGCCAGCGGACGGAAACCGCGCGGGTCGCGCATGGCGTAAATCTCCTCGCGCGTCAGCAGCACCAGCGAATAGGCCCCTTCCACCTGGCCCAGCGCGTCGGCGATGGCCCCCGACAAATTGCGCGCGCTGGAACGCGCGATGAGGTGGACGATGACTTCCGTGTCGCTGGTGGTCTGGAAGATCGAGCCGCGATGCTCGAGCGACCGGCGCAGCGCCGGGGCGTTGGTCAAGTTGCCGTTGTGCCCCAGCGCCAGCTTGCCCTTGTTGCAGTCAATCACGATGGGTTGCGCATTGGTCAGCGAAGTGTCCCCCGCCGTCGAGTAGCGGGTGTGCCCAATGGCTACGGGGCCGGTGAGGCGATCCAGCACTTCGCCGGGGAAAATCTCCTCCACCAGGCCCATGCCCTTGTGTGCGTGCAGCTCGGCGCCTTCGGTAGCCACGATGCCCGCGGACTCCTGCCCGCGATGCTGCAAGGCGTACAGCCCGAGGTAGGCCAGCTTGGCCGCCTCCTCGTGGCCGTACACCCCCACCACCCCGCATTCGTCGCGGAACCCGTCGTCCAAGAAATGGTGTCGGATACTCAATTACTCCATCCCCTTTGTGCTCGAGTGCCTAGGTCTTGGCTTCCAACGTAGAACAAACACGGCAATCACAAAGCACAGGGTGGCTCGCCCTAGCGCCAAGGGCACCCATCCTTGAATCTGCTCTTCGCTTCCAGTTCGAACCATCCAAAGTCCCCGAATCAACAGATCTCAGCCAAGCCCAGTGAGCAGAACGCCAGCAATCCATCGAAACCACTTCATCCTCCATCCCTTAAACGATGTCGGGCATCCTCCGTTTCAGAAAACTCAGCGGGGTCAGGCGCGGCCACAAGCTCGAGCCCTAGACCCGCGCCGTGTCCGTGTTACCGGGCTCAGCGGCGGCCCCGATACCGGAAAGCCGCTCGCACTACGTTCCTACCACCCGTTCCAGCGCGGTGGCCCAGGGTTCGCGCAGAGAATCCACAGCGGCAGCGACGGCCGTTGCGCCATTCACTTGGATGCGGAACTCGCCTTGCGTCACCGCGCCCATCTCGCGCGCCGCAACCTCATATTGTCCCGCAATCGCAAGCACGCGGGCAAGCGACTCCCGCCCGCACGACACCACGGCGCGCGCGCCGCGCTCGCCGAACAGGACTTCTTCGGTGGGGGCGGTGCTTGCCGCGTCCGGATTCGTGACCGGTGATTGGTGACTGGTGACTGGTGACTGCGTCAATGACACCGACGCGCCCAGGGCGGCTTCATCGGCAAAGCAGGATTCGGCCAGGGTGACGGCCAGGCCGCCGTCGCTCACGTCGTGCGCCGAGGCGATGGCGCCTTGGCGCGCCAGCGCCACGAGGCATTCAATCAGCCGCTTCTCCGCAGCCAGATCCACTTCCGGCGGCGCTCCGCCCACCACGCCCAGCACCGACTTCGAGTATTCCGAGGATGCAAGTTCGCGGGAAGCCGAGTCCACAGCCGGCAACTCACAGCCCACAGCCGCGCTCTGGGCTGAACTCTTAGCGGTGGACTGTCGGCTGTCAGCTTTCGACTCCCCACTCCCCGCTCCTAACTCCCCACCTCCATCCAGCAGCACCATCACATCGCCCACGCGGCGAAACCCCATGCCCACGGTGCGCGCCTGGTCTTCGACGATGCCGAGGACGCCGATGACCGGCGTCGGGTAGATGGATTTGCCCAGCGTCTCGTTATAGAAGCTGACGTTGCCGCCGGTGATGGGCGTGCCGAGCGCAGCGCAGGCCGCGGCGATGCCGTCAATCGCTTCGCTGAACTGCCACATCACTTCGGGCTTTTCCGGGCTGCCGAAATTGAGGCAATTCGTAGCTGCCAGGGGACGCGCGCCCGCGCAGGCCACGTTGCGCGCGGCCTCGCATACGGCATGCATCGCCCCGATGCGCGGCGCGAGCGCGCACCAGCGACCGTTGGCGTCCACGCTCAGGGCCAGCGCGCGGTTGGTGCCCTTCACGCGCACCACGGCCGCATCCGCGCGGCCGGGGTACTGCATGGTGTTGGTCTGCACCATGTGGTCGTACTGCTCATAGACCCAGCGCTTCGAGGCGATGGTGGGCGACGCCAGCAGCCGCTTGAAGTTCTCCGTCAGGTCCGTGCCTGCCGGCGCAAACTTCACCGGGGCGCCACTCCCTGCTCCCAACTCCTCACTCCTCACCCCACTGGCCATCGGCCGCTGGTACACCGGCCCTTCCTCCGCCAGCGGGTGCGCGGGGATTTCCGCGACCACTTTGCCGTGGTCGAGCACACGCAGCAGGCCGTCGCCGGTCACGCGGCCAATCTCCATCGCGTCGAGGCCCCACTTCGAGAAGATGTGCAACACTTCCTGCTCGCGCCCGCGCTCAGCCACCAGCAGCATGCGCTCCTGCGATTCCGAGAGCATGATTTCGTACGGCGTCATGCCGGTCTCGCGCTGCGGCACGCGCGCCAGGTCAATCTCGATGCCGGTGCCGCCACGCGACGCCATCTCGCACGTCGAGCAGGTCAGCCCCGCGGCGCCCATGTCCTGAATGGCCACCACGGCGCCCGAGTGCATCACTTCGAGGCACGCTTCGAGCAGCAGCTTCTCCATGAACGGGTCGCCTACCTGCACGTTGGGGCGCTTCTGCTGCGATTCTTCGGTGAATTCGGCGCTGGCGAGCAGCGACGCGCCGTGGATGCCGTCGCGCCCGGTCTTGGCGCCCACGTAAATCACCGGGTTGCCCGTGCCGCGCGCCTTGGCGAAGAACAATTCCTCGCGGCGCGCGATGCCCAGCGCCAGCGCGTTCACCAAGGGATTGCCGCTGTAGCACGGCTCGAACACAACTTCGCCGCCCACCGTGGGCACCCCGAAGCAATTGCCGTAGTGCGCGATCCCGCGCACTACGCCGTCCACAATGCGCCGGTTACGGGCGATCTCTTCTCTCCCCGCTCCCTTGCCCCCTCTTCCCTCTTCCATAGGCCCAAACCGCAGCGAATTCATCACGGCAATGGGCCGCGCGCCCATGGTGAAAATGTCGCGCAGGATGCCGCCGACGCCGGTGGCCGCGCCCTGGAAGGGTTCGACGAAGCTGGGGTGATTGTGCGACTCAATCTTGAATGCGGCCACCAAGCCGTCGCCGATATCCACCACGCCGGCGTTCTCGCCGGGGCCCTGCACCACCTGCGGGCCCCGTGTCGGCAGCCGCTTCAGGTGCACCTTGCTCGACTTGTAGGAGCAGTGCTCGCTCCACATCACCGAGAAAATCCCGAGCTCGGTGATGTTGGGCTCGCGGCCGAGAATCTTGAGGATGCGCGCGTATTCGTCCGCCGTGAGTCCGTGCTCCGCGGCCACTTCCACCGTGACTTTGATTTCGGTTGCCAGCATTCCTGGAGCACCGGCGTCTCGCCGGTGGTTCTCCTTTGTAGGGACGGGTCTTCAGACCCGGACGCCCCCGCGAAACAATCGGGCCGGTCTAAGGACCGGCCCCTACAGCCTCTGCTCACTCCGCGCCCTCCGCGGTGAAGGTCTTACGCCGGGACGGCTGCGCGTTTCGCGAACGATTCCACCATGGAGCGGAACACGGCCACGCCGTCCGTGCCGCCCAGTTCCCACTCGGAGGCGCGCTCGGGGTGCGGCATCATGCCCAGGACGTTGCGTTCGCGGTTGCAGATGCCGGCGATGTTGGCGATGGCGCCATTGGGGTTGGCCTCCGCCGATTCGCGCCCGTCCGGCGCGACGTAGCGGAACACAATCTGCCGGTTGCGTTCCAACTCGGCGAGCGTGGTCGGATCGCAGAAATAGTTGCCCTCGCCGTGGCCGATGGGGATGCGCAGCACCTGTCCCGGCGCGCACGCCGCGGTAAAGGGCGTATCGGTCTGCTCCGTGCGCAGGTGGACGTGCTTGCACACGTAGCGCAGGCCCGTGTTGCGCAGCATGGCGCCCGGCAACAGTCCCGCTTCGCACAGGATCTGGAAGCCGTTGCAGATGCCCAGCACGAGGCCCCCGTCGCGGGCGAAGCGCGCCACGGACTTCATCACCGGGGAGAAGCGGGCGATGGCGCCGGTGCGCAGGTAGTCGCCGTAGGCGAAGCCGCCGGGGAGGATCACGGCGTCAACATTGTTCAGCGATTCGTCCTGGTGCCAGAGGAACTCGACCGGCTGGCCGGTCACCCGGCCGATTACATGGTAGGCATCGTGGTCGCAGTTGGACCCGGGAAAAACCACAACTCCGAATTTCATTTGCGCCCCGCTGCTAATTCTAACACAGCCCTTTGGAACCACGGATGAACACGGATAAACACGGCCGAGGAGAGCAACCAGAATGCAGCAGCTTCACTTGCGGCGGGGTCGTTTCCTAGTCCTGCGGGCGGGTTTGGCAGGTTGTTCGGCGGGGGCGGCGAGTTTGGCGCGGCGCGAGGCGGCCCAGCCGTGTTTGACGGCCTGGCGGGCGCGGGCGACCGCCAGGGCATCGCCGGGGACGTCTTCGGTGATGGTGGAGCCGGCGGCGATGTAAGCGCCCGAGCCGACGCGCACCGGCGCCACCAATTCGGTGCCGCTGCCGACGAACACGCGTTCGCCAATCTCGGTGGGGTTCTTGCGCACGCCGTCGTAGTTGCACGTGATGGTGCCGGCGCCGACGTTGGTGGACGCGCCGATGGTAGCGTCCCCAAGGTAGCTCAGGTGCATGGCCTTGACGCCTTCGCCCAGCGTGCTCTTTTTCACTTCCACGAAGTTGCCGACGCGCGCGCCGTGCTTCAACTCCGCGCCATCCCGCAAGTGCGCGAACGGCCCCACCACCACGCCCGATCTCAGCCGGCAGTTACTGATGATGCAGTAAGGCTTCACCGTGACGCCGTCTTCGAACACGGAATCGCTGATGACGCTGCCCGTGCCTACCGAGCACCCCGCGCCCAGGCGCGTGCGCCCGAGTAACTGCACGTTGGGTTCTATGGTTGTGTCCGGCCCGGCCTCGACGTCCGCGTCCACCAGCGTCGTCTCCGGCAGCAACATGCTCACGCCCGCGGCCAGCAGCGCGGCGCGCTTGCGCTCGCGGAACAGGCGGTCCACTTCCGCCAACTCGGTGCGCGTGTTGCAGCCCAGCACTTCACCGGCATCCGCGGCCACCTGCGCCAGCACGCGCTCGCCGCCCCGGTCGAGCAGCGCGATGGCGTCGGTCAGGTACAGCTCGCGGTGGACGTTCTCCGGCTTCACCTCGTCGAGGCAGGGCCACAGCTTGGCCAGGTCGAAACAGTAGATGCTCGAATTGATTTCGTTGATCGAGCGCTGGCTCGGCAGCAGCGCCTTGTCCTCGAGAATGGCCGCCACGCTGCCGTCGTCTTTGCGCACAATGCGGCCGTAGCCGCCCGGGTCAGCCAGCTTGGCGCTCAGGATGGTGCACGCTGCGGCGCCTTCGGCGTGTGCGCGCAGCAGCGCCGCCAGCGTCTCCGCGCGGATGAGCGGGGCATCGCCCGGCACGACCAACGCGGTGCGCGCGTCGCCGATGGCCTCGCGCGCCACCTGCATCGCATGGCCGGTGCCGTTCTGCGGCTCCTGCAACGCGGTGCGCGCGCCCAGCATCTCCACCACGGAGCGCACGTCCTCCCCCTGGTGGCCCACCACCACCACTACCGCAGGGGAGGCCTTACGCCGCCCTTCTTCGCGGGCCGGTGCGGGGCGGGATAAACCCGCCCCTGCGGCCAGCCGTCCCTCGGCGACTGCGTCCACCGCGCCGCAGGCGCGCACCACGTGCTCGACCAGGGTAAGCCCGCCCGCGCGGTGCAGCACCTTGGCCCGCGCCGACTTCAGCCGCGTCCCTTTGCCCGCCGCGAGGACAACCATGACCAGGTCAGCGTTCATCGCGCCACTATTCTCGCTTGCCGGCTTCAATTCACAAAGTGACTGGTAGCTCTTGACTGGTGTCTGGTAGGAAATCCAGGCCGCGCGTTACGAAAGCCCGAGCAGTTCCCCTCATCCGCTCTTTCACTCTTCTACCCTTTCACTCTTCCACTCTTCAACCCTCGGCATCTCACGAAGGGATCAGTTCCGCCGCCCGCGTCGGTGCGTCCTCGGTCGTCTCCACCCACAGGCACCGGTCGGCCAGCAGGCGCTGCACCAGCGCGGTGTGCAGGGCGTGACCCGCCTTGTGCGCCACCACCAGCGCTTTCAGCGGGCGGCCCACCAGAGCCAGGTCGCCGATCAAGTCCAGCGCCTTGTGCCGGCCGAACTCGTCCGGGAAGCGCAGACCGGAGCCGTTCCCCTCGCCGTTGGCCGACGCGTTCAGGATGCCGTCCTTGGTGAGCACAATAGCGTTCTCGAGGGACCCGCCGCGGATCAGGCCCACGGCGCGCAGCCGCTCGACGTCGTCGAAGAAGCAGAAGGTGCGCGCGCGGGCCAGCAGGTGCGTGAAGGTCTCGCGTCCCACTTTCAATTCCACTTCCTGGCGGCCCACCAGCGGGTGCGCGAAGTCCACCAGGCACCGCACGCGGAAGTCCTCCGCCGGGTAGATGCCGATGCGCCGCTCGCCATCGGCGTACTCGAGCGGCTTGATCACCTTCAGGTACTTGCGCCGCTTGCGCAACTGGCGCACGCCGGCCTCCGCCAGCATCTCGATGAACGGTTGGGCCGAGCCATCGAGGATGGGCACTTCGAGGTTGTCCATCTCGATGTACACGTTGTCCACGCCGCAGGAATACAGCGCCGCCAGCAGGTGCTCCGTGGTGGAGAGCCACACGCCGCGTTTCATCAGGCTGGTGGCGTAGCTCACCTTAGCCACGTTGCGGCCGTGGGCTTCCACTTCAAAGTTGTCCAGGTCCGTACGGCGAAAAACCAGGCCGGTATCGGCGGGGGCCGGCGAGAGTCGAAGACTTGTCAGGGCCGCGGTGTGCAGGCCAGCGCCCCGGATGCTCGCTGGGCGCTCGATCGTGGTCTGGAAGCTCACGCGTCGCTCAACTTAAGCAATCACATGCCCCAAGTTGCTGGTCCATTCAAATCTATCAAAGAAAAGACCATACCAGCAAAGGTCGGCGGTGTTCCATAAAGTAGTGTGGTAAACAGGAGACAGTGTCCGGCCTGGTTGTGACCTTCCCGGCTCTGGTGCTTTCTGCTTGCATACGACTCAATTTGGGCATAGCATCGCCGCACTGTGGCTCGTGGAGTTGCACTCTCGCGGCTTTTCCTATTCTTACTTTGCGGCGGAAGCGTTGCCGCCCAGACCATCAATCCCCGCGCCCCTGTGGACGTTATCGGGCAGGTGTATGCGCCGGGGGGCGGACCCGTGGAGACGAATGTGCTGGTGCGCTTTCAGGCAGACGACGCGCACCGTCCGCCGGAAACGGTGTACACGGATTCGAACGGCCGCTTCGTCCTGCACCGGTTGAACCCGGACGTGAGCTACACCCTGGTGGTGGATAGCGACGGCAAGAACTGGGGCGCCACCACGGTGAACTTCATGCCCATGGGCCGCCGGCCCACTGTGCAGATTTACCTTCAACCGTATCGCAGCAGCAAGCCGGCCCATGGCGGAACGGTGAGCGCGGCCAACCTGCGCCAGGACGTGCCGCGGCCGGCGCGCAAGGCCTTTGAGACCGCCATGGAGATCATCCCGAAGAGGGGCTATGAGCAGGCTCGGCCGCACCTGGAGCGGGCCATCGAGCTCTTCCCGGACTTTGTCGAGGCGCGCAACGAACTGGCGGTGGCGGAGATGAAGGAGGGCGACCTGGCCGGAGCGGAAGCACTGCTGCGCCGCGCCGTGGAAATTGACTCGGCGGCGCCGCGCCCGCTGTTGAACCTCGGCCTTTGTATCTATCGCCAGGCGCGCTACGCCGACGCGGTAGCGCCGCTGGAACGCGCCACCCAGCTCGACCCCGGCAACTACCGGGGGCACCTGCTGCTGGGAATCACTCTGGTGATGATGGGCGACGACCCGCGCGCGGAGGGGTCGCTCCTGAAAGCCTACCACCTGGGCGGGAAGGCCGCCGCCAAGGCTCAGTACTACCTCTCCCGCTTCTATACGCGCAAGAAGCAGTACGACCGCGCCGCCCTGGCCCTGGAGACCTATCTGGCCGATGCGCCCGCCGACCCCAACGCCACTTCGCTCCAGGCCACGCTGGTCAAGCTCCGCGCCGCCGTTAGTCCATGATGCCCGCCGCACCGGCTCTTCCCCCTCTCTCTTGCCTTTCCATGAGCCTGGGGCGTAGCATTCTCATTATGGGGCGGGGCGCTCGTTTTGCGGTTGTCTGTGTGGCGTTCGCGGCGTGCGCCGCAAGCGCGGCGGGGCGGGCCTGCACCGACCCGAGTACCTTCCAGGATGTTTTCGGCCAGGTGTACGGTCCCCGCGGCGGACAAATCACCCAAAGCATCATGGTGGAGTTCTGGCCGGAAGACGCCCACCGGCCGCCTGACCGGGTCTTCACCGATTCCAACGGGCGGTTTTCGCTGCAGCGACTATGCCAGAACCCAGCATGGATGCTGAAAGTGGAATCCGACGGCCGCAACTGGGAGACCACCACCACCACGCTGCGCATCACCGGCCGCTTCACCACCGTGCGCATCCACCTCCAGCCCTATCGCAGCCCGGTGCCGGCGCATGGCGGCGCGGTGAGCGCGGCGGACTTGCGCCAGCCCGGAGTGCCGGGGCCCGCGCGCAAAGAGTTCGAAGCGGCCATGGAGATCATCAAGAAGAAAGGCTACGAAGAAGCGCGGCCGCGCCTCGAGCGGGCCATTGAGTTGTTCCCCGATTTCGTCGAGGCCCGCAACGAACTCGCCGTGGCCAAGATGCGGAGCGGCGACCTGGCCGGCGCGGAGACGTTGTTGCGCCGGGCCGTGGAGATTGACCCGGCGGCGACCCGCCCGCTTTTCAACCTGGGCCTGTGCCTGCAGCGCCAGGAGCGCTACGCCGACGCCCTGCCGCACATCGAACGCGTGGCGCAACTGGACCCCGCCAACTACCGCGGCCACTTGTTGCTGGGCGTCAATTGGCTGATGGCCTCCCATGACGCGCGCGCCGAGCCCGCCCTGCTGAAAGCCTACGACCTGGGCGGACAGGCCGCCGCCCAGGCCCAGTATTATCTGGCCCGTTTCTACGCCGCCAAGCGCCTGTACGAGCGCGCCGCCAAAGCGCTGGAGATCTACCTGCGCGATGCGCCCAACGACCCCGACGCCCTGGCCTTTCAGGAAACCATCACCAAGCTCCGCAACGCGCGCAAACGCTAACGCTCTGGCCGCCTCTCCCGCCGCACCTCGAACCTAGGGGCAGCAAGACCCGCGCGACAGGCGCCCCCGCGCCACTGCGTTATACTCGTTCGCTCCCGCCGTGGCCGCCGCCTCCACAAAGCGCCTGTTCCTGATCGACGCGATGGGCTACATCTTTCGCGCCTTCTACGTGCGCATGCCGCAGCGCTTCACCAACTCCGCCGGCGTGCCCACCCAGGTGCCGTTCCTCTTCGCCAACATGCTGCGACGGCTGATGAAGCTGGAGTCGTTGCCGGCGGACTACCTGTGCGTGGTATTCGATCCGCCGGGGCGCACCTTTCGCGATGAGCTTTTCACCGCGTACAAGGCCCAGCGCCCCCCCATGCCCGACGACCTGCGCGTGCAGGTGCCTTTCGTCCGCCGGATGTGCGAGGCCATGCGCCTGCCGCTGCTGGAGGTGCCCGGCTACGAGGCCGACGACGTGATCGGCGCGCTGGCGCGGCAAGGCGCCGGCCGCGGCCTGGACGTGGTCATCATCACCAGCGACAAAGACCTGCTCCAGTTGGTGGGCCCGCGCGTCCGCGTCCTGATCCCCACGAAGAATGACCTGCTGGTGGACGCGGCCCGCGTGGTAGAACTCCTGGGCGTGCCTCCCGCCCAGGTCCCCGACGTGATGGCGCTGATGGGCGATTCCATCGACAACATTCCCGGGGCGCGCGGCATCGGCGAAGTGGGCGCCCGCGCGCTCATCCGCCGCTTTGGCAACGTGGAAACCGCTTTGGAGCGCGCCGCCGAAGTCGAGGGCAAGCGCTACCGCGAAGCCCTGCAGAACTCGCGCGACCTGGTGCTGCTTTCGAAGAAACTGGCCACCATCGCCGCGGATGCCCCGGTCACACTCGACCCGGATGCCCTGCGGGTGGTCGAGCCCGACTATCCCGCGCTGCGCCGGCTGTACAGCGAGCTCGGCTTCCACTCGCTGCTCAAGGACTTGGCGGCGCACGCCGATTCGCCCGCGGCGCCGCCGGTGCAGGCTACGGCGCTCGATGCCCCTGCCGCGCTGCGCGAGTTTCTCTGTGCGGTTCCCGCGCAGCAGGAAGTGGCCCTGTGGCTCACCTTCGCGCCACCCTCCGCGCAGGACGTGGCTCAGTCCGAAGGCTTCGGCAGCCGCGTGGTCGCCTTGGAAGTCGCCACTCCAGAACCTCACCGCCGAGACGCAGAGAACGCTGAGACCCGCAGAGAAAACATGCTGCGTGTTGCCACCGCCTGGCTCGACGAGCGCGGCGAAATGCTGGCCGCTCTTAACGATTGGCTCAGGAACGCCGCCAACCCGCTCATTGTCCATGACCCCAAGTTGTTCGCTCTGGTTCTCAGCGACGGGTCCATGCGCCCGTCGCCAGTCCCGAGTCCCCAGTCATCAGCCACGCGTCACGAGCCGCGAGTCACGAATCACGTCCCCATTCGCCACGCCACCATGCTCTACTCCTTTCTGCTGCGCCCCACTACCGCCAAGCACGATCTTGCCGATGTGGCGCTGCGCCACCTGGGGGCGCCGCCGGGCGACACACCCGGCGAGCGGGCTGCGGCGCTTTGCCGCCTGGCGCCCCTGCTGCGCGCCGAAGTCGAGAAGAACGAACTTGGGCGCCTGTATGAAGAGATTGACCTGCCGCTGGCGCCGGTGCTGGCCCGCATGGAACGGCACGGCGTCCGCGTGGACCCCGCCGCGCTCCGGGAAATGTCTGCTGCCATGGAGGAAGAGCTGCGCGGGATGGAGAAGCGAGTCTATGAACTGGCCGGCCATGAGTTCAACGTCAATTCTCCCGCGCAGCTCGCCGAGGTGCTCTTCGACAAGCTCAACCTGCCGCAACCGCGCAAGTACGGCAAGGGCAAGGTGCGCTCCACCGCCGCCGACGTGCTCGAATCGCTGGCCGACAAGCACCCCCTGCCGCAAGCCATCCTGGACTACCGCGAGATCGCCAAGCTCAAGTCCACCTACGTGGACGCCCTGCCCCGTCTGATCCACCCTCACACCGGGCGCCTGCACACGCGCCTCAATCAATGCGGGACGGCTACCGGCCGCCTGGCTTCCTCCGACCCCAATTTGCAAAACATTCCCGTGCGCACCGAGCTTGGCCGCAAGATCCGCGCCGCTTTCGCCGCCGAGCCTGGCTGGCTGCTGCTCTCCGCCGACTACTCGCAGATCGAGCTGCGCCTGCTGGCGCACATCTCCGGCGACCCGGTGCTGGTCGAGTCCTTTCAGCGCGGGGAAGACATCCACGCGCGCACCGCCCAGGAGATTTTCGGCGCCGGCCCGCTGATGCAGACCGCCGAGCACCGCCGCGCCGCCAAAGCCGTCAACTTCGGCATCATCTACGGCCTGTCGCCCTTCGGCCTGGCCCAGCAGCTCGGCATTGACCAGAAAGAGGCCGCCAAGTTCATCAGCGCGTACTTCGAGCGCTACCGCGGCGTTAAGCACTGGCTCGACGCGCACACCGCCGAAGTCCGCCACACCGGCTTCACCCGCACCATTTCCGGCCGCACCCGCCCCATCCCCGAAATCAACGCCACGCAACCCAACCTGCGCAACGCCGCCCTGCGCACCGCTCTCAACACCCCCTTCCAGGGCGCTGCCGCCGACCTCATCAAGCTCGCCATGATCCAAATTGATCGCCAGTTGAATCCTGTAACGCCGGCGTCCTCGCCGGTGGGTTTGCCTTCCCCGCGCGCCAAAATGATCCTCCAGGTCCACGATGAACTCCTTTTCGAAGTCCCCGCCGCGGAGCTCGAGGCCCTGCGCGCCCTGGTCAAACCCGCCATGGAAAATGTGTACCGCCTCAAGGTCCCCCTGGTCGCCGACCTCAAGTCCGGCCCCAATTGGCGCGACCTCGCTTAGCGCCCGCTGGGGCGGCTCCCTCCGGCAGTACTAGTGACGGGGCTGGCAGGACTTGCTAGAGTCAAGGCTGCATGGCCGACGCACGAGCACAAACGATTCCCGCCCTCGCGGCGCGCATCCTCATCGTCGAGGACGAGGAGAACGCCCGCAAGGGCTACGAAGCGCTGCTGCGCACCTGGGGCTGCGAAGTGCTCGGCGTGGGCACGGCCGAGGACGCGCTGGCGCGCTTCTCCGAGTTTGCTCCGGCGGTGATGATTGCCGACGTCGAGCTGCCCGGCATGAACGGCCTCGAATTACTTGGCCGGCTGCGCGAGGAACTTGCCGCCGTGCCCGCCATCGTCATCACTGGGCGCGGCAGCGAAGAGCGCGCCGTGGCCGCCATCGAAGCCGGCGCCTTCTGGTACATCGAGAAGCCGATGAAGGCTTCGGTGCTGCGGGCGCTTCTGGAGCGCGCGCTCGGGCGCGTGGCCGACCGGCGCGAAGCCGCAGCCCTGGCAAGACAACTGCGCGCGGCGGGCCGCCTGGGCGACCTGGTGGGCGGGTCGAAGATCATGCAACAGTTGATGCTCACCGTGGAGACGGTGGCGCCCTCCACCGCCAGCGTGCTCATCACCGGCGAAACCGGCAGCGGCAAGGAAATGGTCGCGCGCACCATCCACAAGCTTTCCCCGCGCCGCGACAAGCCCTTCGTGGCCATCAACTGCTCGGCCATCCCCGAATCGCTCATGGAGAGCGAAATCTTCGGCCACGAGAAAGGCGCCTTCACCGGCGCCGCCGAACGCCGCCTGGGCTGTTTCGAGCTGGCCGATGGCGGCACGCTGCTGCTCGACGAAATCGGCGAGATGCCCGCCCCCACGCAGGCCAAGCTGCTGCGCGTGCTCGAAGACCACAAGGTGCGCCGCCTGGGCAGTAAGACGGAAACGCCGGTGGACGTGCGCGTGCTCGCCGCCACCAACAAGGAGCCGGAGAAGGCCGTTGGCGGGGGTCAATTGCGGCAGGACCTGTACTTCCGCATCAACGTCTTCCACGTCCACCTGCCGCCGCTGCGCGACCACAAGGACGACCTGCCGTTGCTGGCCGAGCACCTGCTGCGCGAGTTAAACGAAAAGCACGGCCGCAGTGTCCGCGGGGTGAGCACTGAGGTGATGAACCTCTTCACCAGCCATACCTGGCCCGGCAACATCCGCGAGCTGCGCAACGTGCTTGAACGCGCCGCCATCGCCTGCGACCGCGACGTCATCGGCCGGCAACACTTGCCCGACGATTTCGGCCACAGCGCGGGCTCGGCCGCCGCGCCCGGCCTGCGTGGCATCAGGTTCCCGGTGGGCACCACCGTGGACGAGGCTGAGCGCGAACTAATCATGCAAACCCTGGCGGCCACCTCCAACAACAAAACCCGCGCCGCCGAATTGCTCGGCATCAGCCTCAAGACCCTGCACAACAAGCTGAAAGAATACGAGGCGGGGAAAGCGCATGCCGCTTCGACTGAAGACTAAGTTCACGCTAACGACGGCGCTGCTGGTGCTGGTGGTGGCGGCCCTCACCTCCGGCCTGTACTCCGTCCTGCTGGTGCGCGAAGCCATCAACCAGGCCGCGGACAACGCGGACCTGGTAGCGCAGCAGGTCTTGTCGCAGGCGCAGCACGCGCTCGAAGACGCCGCCGAAGCGGGCCTGGGCCCGGAATCGGCTGAGCCGGAAGCGCTGCGCGAGTACGTGCGCAAGACGCTCGACGAGAACCATGCGCTCACCTCGCTGATTGACGCTTCGGTGGGCTACACCCCGTTCATCTATGAAGTCACCTTCGCGGATACCCGCAGCACCGCTCTGATTTCGAGCGACGCCTCCCTGCCCGGCCAGTTCGCGGCCAAGCGGCCTCCGCTCAAGGAGTTGCTTGCCGGCAGCTGGTTTGATCAACTCCGCGCGCTCTTCGGCCGTCAGCGGGTGTACGAGTTCCATCTTGCATTCAACCTCGACCATCAGCCCTTCGGCGAGATTCGCGTGGCCCTTTCCACCGCGTTGCTCCGCGGGAAAATCGCGCCCAAGCTGCAAACCGCCGCGCTGGTGGCGCTGGCTGCGGTGATTGTGCTTACGCCGCTGGCCGCGTGGATCAGCCACCGCACGCTGCGCCCGCTGCAAACCATCGAGGCGCAGCTTGACAGCATCACCAAAGGCGACGCGCCCGACGCTCCCGCCGTCCAATCCGGCGAGCTTGGCCAGGTGAGCACCAAGATTAGTCAACTGGGCCAGCAGCTCCGCGGCGTGCAGGAGATCTTCGGCACGTTGCGCGAAAACGTCAACCGGGTGATGGCCGGGCTGGACGACGGCCTCATCCTGTTCACGCGCGAAGGGCGCGCCGTGCTGGTGAGCCCGGCGGTGGAACGCTTCCTGGGCGCCAAACCGCTGGAGCTGCTGGGCAAACGCGTGAGCGAGATCTTCCCCGCAGGCCATCCCCTGCAAGCCCCGCTGGGCATCCACGGGGACCAGTTGCGGCCTGTGCCCATCGTGCACGTGGAGCTGAACGGCGCCGGACGCGAGTCCGCCCGCGTCAGCGCATCGGTGCAGGTGATCCGCGAGGGGCCCGAGGAGCGCATGGGCGCCCTGCTCACGCTGCGCGACGCGGAGTCGCTCGAACGGCTCGACTCGCAATTGCAGGCTTCCGAGCGGCTCTCCGCGATGGGCCGCGTCACCGCCGGCGTGGCCCATGAAGTGAAGAACCCGCTCAACTCCATGCGCCTGTGGATCGAGAACCTGAAAACGGCCATGCCCGGACTCGCCCCGCAGCCGGCGCCCGGCGCACCCGAGCGGCGCGCCGACTCCGCCGCGCATCAGGAAGTAGCGCGCCAGGCGGTGCAGATCCTGGACAACGAAATTGACCGCCTGGACCGTGTAGTGAAGACATTCCTGGATTTCTCCCGCCCGGTGGAAGTGGGCCGCAAAGAAACACGCCTGGCCGATGTGCTGCGCGAAGTAGCTCAGGTGGCCAGGCCGCAGTTCGAGAAGGCCGGCCTGGAACTGGCGCTGGAGCTGCGGGACGACGTTCCCCCTGTTCGCGTGGATCCGCAATTGATCCAGCAGGCCGTGCTCAACCTGGTGCTCAACGCCGCCGAGGCCGTCGCCAGCCAGGAGGCGCGCGCTGATGGCCGGCGCGGCTGGGTGATCCTCGGCCTCGAGCGCGTCGGCGGGCTTGCGGAAATCCACGTGCAGGACAACGGGCCCGGCATTCCGGAGGAGTTGCGCGCCAAAGTGTTTCAACTCTTCTTCACAACGCGCCGGGGCGGGCACGGCATCGGATTAGCGACGGCCTTCCGCATTGCGCAGCTTCACGGCGGCGGGCTAGACTTTGAAACGGAGATCGGCCGCGGCACTACGTTCCGCATCCAACTGCCGCTGGCCAATTGATGCGCAGCACTGGGTTCATCCCGCTCGTGGCCCTGCCGCTCGTCGCGGTGCTGGCGCTCGCGGGCACGGGTTGCCGCAAGCAGGCCGCGGCCGCGCCCCCGGTCAGTCCCCTGCCCGCGGAAAAGTCGCCACCACCGGAAATGAAACCGCCCGAAGTGGGCACGCCGAAAGCCGAGACGCCCACGCTGGTGGTGCCACCCGCGAAGCCACCCAGGCCCCGCAAAAGCCCATCCAACCCCGCGGCACAACCTGAGCCGGATCCCGCCGCGGTGGAGCCCGCCTCGCCCAAGCCCGAGCCGCCGCGCATTTCGCCGCGGTACACGCCGCAACAGCAGGCCGAGTTCCGCCGCAGGACGAATGAAGCCATCGCCATTGCCGAACGCAACCTGCAAGCGGTGAACGGCCGCTTGCTCTCAAAGGCTCAGAGCGACCTGGCCGAAAAAGTGCGGGGCTTCCTGGCGCAGGCCCGCGAGGCCATGCAAGCCGCAGACTGGTTTCGAGCCGAGAATCTCGCCTCCAAGGCCCGTGTCCTTTCCGAAGAGCTGCTAGCCCCGAAATAGCCAACGTGCCCAGGCTGCCGGCTTCTGCCGGTGTAATTCCGGGGGTGTCCGGTGCGTATGCTAGGATGGGAGGAGTCGCGCCACAGGTACGTCCATGCCTGCACGGGCTTCCATGGAGTACACCGAAGCGGTGCGCATCGCCGCAGCCAGCCTGTGGGCGCACAAGCTCCGGAGTGTGCTCACGCTGCTGGGGGTGGTCATCGGAGTGACCGCGGTGATCGCGGTGGTCAGCCTGATCAACGGGGTGAACGGCTACGTAGCCGAGAAGGTCTTCAACCTGGGGGCCGACGTCTTCGTGGTCAACCGCAGCTCGAACATCATCACCAATATTGACGATTTCTTGGAAGCCCAGCGGCGCAAGAAGCTGACCGTGGCGGACTACGAAGCGGTGCGCGAGCTGTGCCGCACCTGCACCTCGGTGGGGGCCACGCTGGGGCGGCGCGTGGACGTCAAGTTCGGGATGAACTATGTGCGGGACAGCTCCCTGCGCGGTTACACCGCCTCGATGAACCGCATCGGCGACATCGAGCTGCACGCCGGCCGGCTGCTCACGGAAACCGATAACGAACACGCCGCGCGCCTGTGCGTGATCGGCTTCGACATCTTCGAGAACCTCTTCACCGGCGTGGACCCCATCGGCCGCGAAGTCCGCGTAGACGGTGACGAGTACACCATCGTCGGCGTCGGCAAGAAGCTGGGCTCTGCCCTGGGCCAATCGCGCGACAACTACGTGATCGTCCCGCTCAACACCTTCCAGCGCGCCTACGGCGCCGAGCAATCCATCCGCATCTGGGGCAAAGGCGCATCCGCCGACACGCTGGACGCCTCCATTGACGAGGTCCGCCAGATCATGCGCGGCCGCCGTCATCTGGCCTACAGCGCCAAGGACGACTTCACCATCGAGACCAACGCTTCGTTCCTGGCCGTGTGGGGCAGCATCAGCCAAGGGTTTTTCTTCGTGGTGTTCCTGGTGTCCACCATATCTCTGGTGGTGGGCGGCATCGTCATCATGAACATCATGTTGGTGTCGGTCACGGAGCGGACGCGCGAGATTGGCCTGCGCAAGTCGCTGGGCGCGCGCCGGCACGACATCCTGGTGCAGTTCCTGATCGAATCCGCCACCATCGCCGCCATCGGCGGGTTGTGGGGCGTGTTGCTGGGCTCCGGGGTGGCCCTGCTGGTGAACCTGATGTTCTCCATCCCCAGCCGGGTCGAACCGTGGTCCGTGCTGGCCGGATTGCTGATGGCTACCAGCGTGGGGTTGTTCTTCGGGATTTACCCGGCGTCGAAGGCCGCGCGGCTCGACCCGGTGGTGGCGTTGCGCGCGGAATAGGGCGGGCAGACTTGGCATGAGCGCAGTTTCTCCAGACCTGGCCGGGCGCGCGGATGCGCGGCGGCGCCTGCCCGCGGCGAGTATCCCCCTGCGGGGCGCTTCGCAAACGCGCGAAGCCATCGCCCTGGCCTTCGACACCATCCGCAACAACCCGCTGCGCTCCTTCCTGACCATGCTGGGCATCGTCATCGCGGTGACCACCGGCATCACCATCACTTCGGTGATCAACGGGCTCAACGCCAACGTCATTGGCTCGATCGAAGATATGGGCTCGAACGTGGTGATCTGCTACCGCTTCCCGTGGGCCTCGCTGGGGCGCCCGCCCAGCGAATGGTTCTCCCGCAAGGAATTGCAGGCCGAATGGGCGGAGGAAATTGCCCTGCTCCCGGGCGTGGAGGCCGCCGCTCCTTCCATGCGCATTTTTCGCCCGGAGTTCGGCGCCGGCACCAGCCACGTCCGCCGCGGAGAGGTGCGCGCCAAGAACGTCATCCTGCAGGGCGCGCCCCCCGAGATCGCCCAGGTGATGAATATCGGCCTCGACTCCGGCCGCTGGTTCGGCCACGCCGATGAGCAGCACCGCTCGCCGGTGGTCATCCTGGGATTCGACACGGCGAAAACCCTTTTCCCCAACCCCAGCGAGAATCCCATCGGCCAGGAAGTGCTGATCGAGGGGCAGATTTTCACGGTGGTGGGCGTGGCGGAGCGCAACCGCCAGGCGCTGGGCGGCGGGGCCAACCCCGAAGACAACATCGCCATCATGCCCCTCACCACCCTGCGCAAGCTGCACCCGGAGGCCAAGGACTACGTCCTTTTCATCAAGGCCCAGTCCGCCGACCTGGTGCCCAACGTTGTGGACGGCACGCGCGAGCTGCTGCGCCGCAAGCGCAAGCTGCCCTCCAATAAGCCCGACGATTTCGCCATCTTCACGCCCGACGCTTTCATTGACCTGTGGCAACAGATCACCGGCACCGTGTTTATCCTGATGTTCGCGGTGGGTTCGGTGGCGTTGCTGGTGGGCGGCATCGGGGTGATGAACATCATGCTGGTGTCGGTCACCGAGCGGACGCGGGAGATCGGCGTGCGCAAGGCCATCGGCGCGCGGCGCAGCAACATCCTCGGGCAGTTCCTGCTGGAAGCGGTCACCCTGGCCGGGGTCGGCGGCATGCTGGGCATTCTGGTGGGCACGACCTTCGCGTTGCTGATTCGCACGCTGATCCCGTCGTTGCCCGCCAGCATTTCCTTGTTCTGGATCGTCTTCTGGCTGGCGATTTCCGCCTCGATCGGCATTACCTTCGGCACCTATCCCGCGTGGAAAGCCGCGCGCCTCGATCCCGTCGAAGCCCTGCGCTACGAATAAGTCATGATCCTGCCTGCGGCCCACAAGCGAACCATGAAAATAGGCTCGCGGTTTTGTAAAGTTGGCGAACCACCGAGCGGACCTAAGGCCGGACAACTGTCTGTCGGCGCTGTACCGACGGCTGGCCGCGCGACGCGGTACCAAGCGCGCCATCATCGCGGTCGCCCACAACCTGCTCGTAATTGCCTACTACCTGTTGCCCGACCAGACCGAGTACCGCGACCTGGGTCCGGACTACTTCGATCAGCACCCCGAATCGCTGCGGCGCAGGTTAACTAAGCGGCTCGAAGCCCTCGGTTACCAGGTCACCTTGGGACCCTTCGGCAGCGCCGCATAACCTATTTTCGAAGGAATCACCCGTGGAGTCGGGGGCTTGCTCCCGCCGCACTCGCGTCGAAGCTTGCTTTCAAGCTTGCTTCCGCAATTGGACTGTGCAGGATATGGCGTGACTAGCGTGGATGCTGTGCCGCATAGCGCGGCGTGTCAATGCGCACGTCGCGGGCAATCGCCGTGCGCGGCAGCCACACCGTGTTGGCCGCCCCACAGGTTGCGCCAGGCGCCCCTTCTGTAAGTCCAGAGGAATCAGCAGAACGGAATGTGGCATCGCGCCTGCACTCGCTGATGACCGAGGCCGATTCCGTTAACGGCCGGGAGGCACGGCGATGAACCCGCTCGAAACGGTAGCTGTATTCAGCGCGGCCACGACACTTTCCTTTGGCGGGGCATTGCTGCTCCAGTGGAGCGCTCTGCGGGTGATGTTCCATCTCCTGCCGCGCCCCGCAACCCGGCGGCTGGCCACGGCTGCTCCGGTACACACGCGCCGCATGGTAATTCCCAGGATTCCCGCTGCGCCGCTGCACCGCGGTGCAGCCGGATGAAGCCGGCAATCCCCCTGCTTTGCCCGGCGCCGCCGGTCAACGGCGACCCGAAGGCAAGGGGGTGGCGCAGCAGCCAACCGGACCGGGACCGCCGCCCCGGCCGCCGGCCGCTGCGCCACCCCGCCGGTTTTCTCGTGAACGCCAAGCGAGGAATCATGCAAAGAAACATCAGATTCCGGTTGGCAACTGTGCCTGGCTGGATCGTTGCTTGGTTGCTGGTGCTCCTCTTGTGCGCATCTCCCTTCCTCTTATTGGGTTGGTTCTGGGAAGTCGGGCGCGAAGAGGTCAGTCGGGTGACTTCCCCGGATGGACTCGTGGATGCCGTCTTGGTCCGCGTCAATGCGGGAGCGATGAGCAGCGACGTCTATCAACTATACATCGTCCCTCGTGGCGTCAAGCCACGGGAGGACATTCGGTATGCGAACTTTGTCGCCACGGGCCTCCGCGAAGAGCGACTGACATGGGTGAAACCGTACCTTCTGGAGATTGGCTACGACCGTGCACATATTCTGTACTTCGCGAATCTGTGGCACGACGAAACTGTCTGGGACAAGCAGTACTATGCCGAGCTTCGCCTTGCGCCCAAGTCCTCGAGCTACTCCTATCTTCATTTGGAGCACGGGGGCTGCTGGCGTTGAATATCAAAGAAGCCGCCGCACCAGCCAAGCCGAAGCTCACCAATGGCCGGGAGCAGACCCAGCACAATCATGCAGCCGAGCATACCTCAAGCCCGCTGTCGCGTCGCCCGGCCGGTCGCGCCCCGGGCCGGTGTGCTACGATTCTCCCCAGCGCGAGCTTCGCCGGCCGCGCCGGGGGCTGAACCGGACGTGACCTTTCGCGTCAAGCTGCTGGTCATCTTTCTCCTGACCATCATTCTCTCCATCAGCCTGGTGGCCTGGACCGTGTCGGGGCGCATCAGCCGGCGCTTCGAGGAGCTGGCCGCGCAACGCAGCGCCGCGCTGGTGGAGCAGTTCCGCATCGAATTCGCGCGGCGCGGCGAAGAGCTGGGCCGCATTGTGGGCGGCCTCGCCGACGCGGAAGCCACGCTGCGCATGGCCATCGAGCTGGCCTCGGCGAATCCTGATTATTCGCTGTACATCCACGATGCGCGCGGCCTGGCGCGCGCCCATCAACTGGCCTTCGTCGAGATGCTGGAATCGAACGGCAGCGTCTTCTCTTCCTCGCACCAGCCCAACCGCTTCGGCTTGAAGAACGAATGGGCCGACCCGGCCCTGGACTGGACGGCGGAGGGCGCCTTCCTGATGCGCGAGGGGTTTCCCTCGGAGCGGTCCGACGGTAGTCCGGGTCCCGCCAGAAGTGAGCTGGTGCTGGTCGCCGTGCGCCGCGTGGGCGTCGGTGAGAAAAAAATCTTCATCATCGGCGGGCAGGTCCTGGACGCCAGCTTCCTGAATTCCCTGGTGCTGCCGGAGGGCATGCGCGCCCTGCTCTACCGCGACCTGCAACCGGCTTTTTCCCCGGAGCAATTGCTGGGGCGCGCCGGCGCCGTGGCCCAGCCGCAAAAGCTGGTTCCGTTGATCGAGAAGGCGCGCGCCGGGGCCGCCACGGCTCCCGCCGGCGCCGCGGTGACGGACACCGTGCGTTGGACCGATGCTGACGCCGACGCCGAGGCCTTCCACGCCATTCCCCTGCGCGGACGCGCGGGTGACTTGCTCGGCGTCATGCTGGCAGGCAGCTCGCGCCGCGAACTGGTGGAGACGCAGCGATTCATCCGGCAGATGGCCCTGCTGGCCGGCGTGGTGGGCGTGCTTTTCGCGCTGGCGCTGAGCTGGTGGTCGGCGGTACGCATCACCCTGCCCGTGGAGCGGCTGGCGGGCGCCGCCGGGCGGGTGGCTGCGGGCGACTGGGACGCGCGCGTGTACGTGGGCTCGCGCGACGAAATCGGCGCCCTGGCCGACGCCTTCAATCAAATGACCCGCCAGCTTGCCGAGCAGCGCGAACGCCTGTTGCAGGCCGAGCGCGTGGCCGCCTGGCGCGAACTGGCCCGCCGCTTGGCCCATGAACTGAAGAACCCCCTCTTCCCCCTGCAAATCACCATCGAAAACCTCCAGCGCGCGCGCCAGCAGCGGCCCGAGCAGTTCGACGAGGTCTTCCGCGAATCCACCGCCACTCTGCTGGCCGAGCTCGACAACCTCAAAACCATCGTGGGGCGCTTCAGCGAGTTCGCGCGCATGCCCGCGCCGAACCTGGGCGCCGTGGATGTTAACGACATGGTGCGCAACGCCGTGAGGCTCTTTGAGGGGCAGTTCAGCGGCGCTGGACGCCCGCAAATTGAAACCAGTCTCCACTTGGAAGAGGACCTGCCCCCGATCCAGGCGGACCGCGACCTGCTGCACCGCGCCATGCAGAACCTGGTGCTCAACGCGCTCGACGCCATGGCCGCCGGGGGCACGCTCACCGTGCGTACCGCTCGCATCGGCGCCGGCGTGCGCATCGAGGTGACCGACACCGGGCAGGGCCTGACCCGCGAGGAGTGCGAGCGGCTCTTCACGCCCTACTACACCACCAAGCAGTACGGCACCGGCCTGGGCCTGGCCATCGTGCAGAGCGTGGTGAGCGACCACGCCGGAAGAATCTCCGTACAGAGCGAGCCCGGCGCAGGCGCCACCTTTCGGATTGAACTACCCTCTCAACCACCGCCGCAGTTGGTCGCGCCCGAGAAGTAATCTGGGTTGTCATGGAACACGGATGGACACGGAGACACAACAGGGTGAAAAGAGCTGAACGTCTGGCAAGTTGTCCCGGGGGCGCTCTTCCGTGTTCATCTGTTACATCCGTGTTCATATGTGTTCTCCCGAGACCGTGGCTCATCTACTGATTATCGATGACGACGCGAACACGCTGGCCAGCGTGGCGCGCGCCTTCCGCATGGCCGGGCATGAGGCCACCGTGTGCGACTCGGCGTCGCGCGCGCTGGAATTGGTCCAGGCGGAGAAGTTCGACCTCATCTTTTCCGATGTCGTCATGCCCGGCAAGGACGGCATCGCGCTGCTGGAGGAGTTTCGCGCGCAGGGCCTGGCCACGCCGCTGGTGATGATCTCCGGGCAGGCCAGTATCGAAATGGCCGTGCGCGCAACGAAGCTCGGCGCCGTGGACTTCCTCGAAAAGCCGCTCTCCACCGACAAGCTGCTGCTCACCGTGGCGAACGTGCTCAAGCTGGCGCGCCTCGAAGAAGAGAACCGCCAGCTCCGCGAACGCGTGGGAAAACACACGCTGGTGTGGACCGGCGCCGCCATGCAGCGCCTGATGGCGCAGATCGAGCGCGTGGCCGCAAGCGAGACCCGCGTATGCATCCTGGGGGAAACGGGGACGGGCAAGGAGCTGGTGGCCCGCACGCTGCACGAGCGCAGCGCGCGCCACCACGGCCCGTTCGTCACCCTGAATTGCGCCGCCGTCCCGGCGGAGCTGATCGAATCGGAACTCTTCGGCCATGAGAAGGGCGCCTTCACGGGCGCCGCCGCGCGGCATCCCGGCAAGTTCGAGCAAGCCGCGCGCGGCACGCTCTTCCTGGACGAAATCGGCGACATGCCCCTCGGCATGCAGGCCAAGCTGCTGCGCGTGCTCGAAGAGGGAGAAGTAGAGCGCGTGGGCGGCACCGCCCCGGTGAAGGTGGATGTGCGCGTGGTCGTGGCCACCCACCGCAACCTGGAGGAACTGGTCCGGGCGGGCAGCTTCCGTCAGGACCTGTATCACCGTATCTTTGTCTTCCCGGTCGTTCTGCCGCCGTTACGCCAGCGCCCGGAGGAGATCCCCGCGCTGGCCGAACACTTCGCGAGACAGGTGGCGCAGCAGAACGGCTGGAAGCCGCGCGCTTTCGACGCTGCGGCGCTGGCGGAGTTGCAACGTTACCCGTGGCCCGGCAACGTGCGCGAATTGCGCAACGTGGTCGAGCGATTGCTGCTGCTCGCACCCGGCGATGTAGTGGACCCCGGTTCGGTACCGCTGGCTCTTCCTGTGGCCGCCGGCTACCACCCTGTGCGCCCGCCCGCCGCGTCCCCCGGCTCAACAGGTGCGCCGGAACCTGCCTCCGCTCAACCCGGTTCCTTCTCAATTCCCGCTACGGACGGCCCTCTGGCGGCGCGCATGGAGGCCTTCGAGCGCGCCACGATCCTGGTCGAGCTCGAGCGCCAGCACCATCACATGACCCGGACCGCGCGAGCCCTGGGCGTGGAGCGCTCGCACCTCTACAAGAAGTGCCAGCAGCTCGGCATTGACCTGCGCGCACTCCGCAAGTCCGACTAGCAGGCCGGCGCTCTTCCGCGAACCTCTTTCAGACTGGGCCTCTTTCGAAGGTGCACAAATGGAGGGGGACTCCAGCCCTGCGCCGGTGGATGCACAAGGGCCTCCGACACGGGTTAGATGTAGCCAAGCCCGGCGAGGCGGTCGTGGACAATCTGGTCGCCCTCGCTCCAGCCTTCCGGTGGTTTCTTCTCGAGCCCGGCGACGAGGGAGCGGCCCTGCATCTCCTCGGGGATATCGTAGCCGGCCAGGTCGAGCAGCGTCGGAGCAATGTCCAGCAAGCGCGCACCCTGGTACTGCCCGCGAAGAGGCAGGTTGGGCGCAGCCAGCAGGAACATACCGAACTGCGCGTGGTTGCAGGCGTCGGGGCCGGTGTCGTTTTCCTGCACGTGAACGCGCCCGTAGGCCACGCCGCCGATGGAGCGCCAGTAGAGCCCGCCGAAATGGACGATCAGGTCCGGGGCCACATTCTTGACGTTCTTGTAGATTTCCTTGGGTTTGTAGACCTCGGAGTTGAGCGGGCGGCCCTTGTCGTCTTTCAACGCCTTGAACTTCTCCATCATTTCGTTCTGGAAGGTGTCGTAGTCCTTCTGCGGGATGAGGCCCTGCGGCTCGCGCCCCTGCACGTTGAAGAACACGCGCGCGTAGTAGCCGCCCTCGCTCCATACCTTCGTTTTCGCCCAATTCACCTTGAGCTTCCCAAAGGGCGCCACTTCTTTGGGCTTCTCGTCGAGCACCAGCAGTCCTTCGTTCACCAGCCATTCGTTGACGCAGAAGCCGCCGTCCAGCCGCTGCGCGCCGTGGTCGGAAACGATCAGCACGATGGTATCGTTGTCCAGCATCCCCAGCACGCTGCCGATTTGCTCGTCAATCCACGCGTAATATTCCGGGATGACCCCCTCGAACGCGTTGCCCGCCCGGTAGAACATGTGCTCCTTGTCGTAGCAGTCCCAGAAGCCGTGGTGCACCCGGTCCTGCCCGATGTCCACGAAGTGGAAGTAGTCCCACTCGTGGTTCTGGATCAGGTAGCGCACCGCGTCCCACTGCTTGCGGCTCATCTCGAAGATTTCGCGCTTCAGCCATTCCTTGTCGTCCGTGCGGAAGCCCTTCACGTCCACGGCGTACCCGCCAACCAGTTCGTTGAGCTTCTTGCCGATCTCCGGCGGGTGCGTGTAGGTGTCTTTCAGCGGGTCGGGCGTGAGGAAACAACCCACGCTGATGCCGTTGATGCGGCGCGGCGGATAGCCCGGCGGCACCCCGATGATGATGCTCTTCTTGCCTTCGCGCGCGATGTGGTCCCAGATGGCCGGGGTCTTGATGCTGGCGGAGTTGGCGATGCCCAGCCCGCCGTAGCTGTTATCGGTGCGGTTACGGAAGCCGTACACGCCGAGCGAGCCGGGGTCCTGGCTGGTGGTCATGCACATCCAGGCCGGCACGGTGATGGGCGGAATCACGCTCTCGAGCCGCCCGTAAACGCCGTTGGCCATCAGCCGGCGAATGTTGGTCAGCCGTTCGTCGGTAAAGATAATGTCCGGGGAGCAACAGTCCAGTCCCAGCACGCAGATCTTCATACCGTCATTTCACCTGGAATCCACCGATTACGGCGGCGGACTCGACGCCGTAGTTTCTCACAAATCGCGCCGGCTACAAGAGGCCCCGGCCTTCGATGGCCTCGTGCCGCGCTACGCCAAAATAGGTGAGGATGGTGGGGGCCAGGTCGCGGATGTCCGCGCCGATGCCGTTTCCGGCCGGATGGGCCGCTGCATGGCCGTTGGGCTTCAGGGGACGGTTGAGGAACAAAATGCCCGGGACGGCATGGGGGTCAATAATGTGATCCCCGGACCAGCGGCGCGTATTGTCTTCGAACAACCCGCGGGGCATGCCGCCGAGGGCCGTCTGCCAGGAAACGCGAAAGCCGGGGGCGTAGTTCACCAGCAAATCCGGTGCTTCCTCGCGGAAGGCGCCGGAATACACTTCTTCGCGCCGGCTGACGCTGTTCACCGCCACTTGCTGGGTTGCCGGGTCGGCGATGCCGGTCAGGCCGGAAACGATGGCGTTGCGCACCCGCTCGGCCTCCGCTCCTTCCTCGAGTATGCCGCCCTTCTCCCGGCCCTGGAAATTGAGGTACACGCCGCTGAGGCCCAGCGAGTAGGCGTGGGTGCGCGACCAATCCACCGCTGAAAAGTAGTCGCCCAATTCCTCGTCCGGTTTTTTTCCATCCTTCAAAGCCAGCAGATCGTTCTCGAAGAGCCAGGTATTCACGTGGAACGCGCGGCGGAAGGCGTTGAAGCCATGGTCGGAGAGAACGATGAGCAGCGCGTTTTCGTCGGCGCACTCGAGCACCCGGGTAAGCAGCGCATCGTATTGCCGGTAGGCTTCCTCGACGCGGCGGCCGTGCACACGGGCCGTGTCCACATCGTAAAGCGGGTGCTGTGCGTCGCGAAAGCGCCAGAACATGTGCGCCAGACGGTCCGGCGTGTCGAAGACCACCATGAAGTAGCCTTCGCGGAAACGGTCGAGCTCGTGCCGCATCATCTTTTCGCGCTCGGCGAGGATGAGGTCGCACTGGGCCAGGTACCCGGCCTCATCAATGCGGGCGTTGTTGAGCGCGGTGTGGTCTTCGGCCATGCCCAGCGTCGCGTACATTCCAATTTCGTCCGCCAGCGTTTTGGCGTAGTCCGCGGGCCAGGAAACGGGAAAGAGCGGCGCAGCGGGGTCGAAGTTGACGGGCGAGCAGTAGAACTCGACATGTGGCGCGAGTTGGCGCACGAAGAAGCGCACTGTGCCCGTCACCGACTGGAGCATCGAGAGCTTGAACTTCAGCCGCACCCACGGGCTCCACGCCCCTGCGCCGGCTTCCGCCCGGGCCGGCTCCCCTCCGGTGTGGAAGATCAGCTTGCCCGCGGCGCGGTCCACCTGGACGCGCATCTCAGCGGTGACGTCGGCGGGCGGGTTGGCCCCGGGCTTGCGCGGGCCGATGACGCGCGCCGGGAACTGGTCGCCCGCGTCGAGTGCCACCACCTGCTCGCTTTCCTTGGCCTTTACCCCGCGATCCTGCGAGTAGAACGTACCCGTGCCCTGCCCCCCGCGCAAATCCGGCACACCGACGCCCGCGAGCATTCGCCCGTTGCCCAGTTCGTCCGGCGGGAACGTGCACGGGCACCGCACGATCGTGCAGGGCACCCCCGCGGCGGTCAGCAGGTTCCAGAAGGGCACGCCGCGCCGCTGGTTCACCACACGCGGCGGAGAGAACATGTTCTTCCCGGGCGCGAAGCGGTTGAGCGCGTACTCCGGGTAGTAGTTCTGGGGGTTGCGCGTGACGAAGTCAAAGATGCCGTGCGCGCCAGGGTTTGTGCCCGTGGCAAACGACGACCAAGCCACGGGGGTCTGCGCCGGGTAGGTGGTGCGCAGGCGGGTGTAGCCGCCGGCAGCCCGGATGCGCGCGAGGTTGGGCAGCTCGCCGCGGCCGAGCATGGCTTCCACGATGCTCGGCTCCATTCCGTCGAGGCCGATGACAATGACCTTCTTGGCCACGGTTTGGCAGCGCCCTTACTTGGGCGGCTCCGGTGAGGGCGGAGTGGCTCCCGGCGCAGCGGGGCTCGAAGGAACGGGGGCGGATGCAGGCGGCGGGGCCGCGCTCTTCCCCAGGCCGAAGATGCGCGCGAAGAAGAGCTTGACCTTGGTCCAGAAGACCATCAGGAGGCCCATGATGGTGGCCAGCACGCTCATCACCGGCATCACCTGATCCGGGCCAACATACAGGGCCAGCACCTCGAGACTCATTTGCCTTTTCTCCAGACTCTGCGGAAGAAGATTCTCGCACGAGGCGGTGATAAGGGCAATGGTAAAGCCCCCTGGGTCAGCCGGCCGCCGCGGGCCGGATCAAGGGTTTGGTTTGGGCTTGGCCCGCCGCTGCTTCAGGCGGGCCGCGAACTCCTCGGCGGTCTTGCTGCCATCAGGGACCTTCGCGAGGTTGGTCATTTCCTGGGGATCCGCGACCCAGTCGAACAGTTCGTGGCCGAACTTCTCATGGGTGATGAAGTGATACTGCGGGCTGACCAGCGAGGCCATGGCCCCGTGGTAGGCGGGCACCTTCTTCATCTGGTCGAAGGGGAATTGCGCCAGCTCCGAAAGGGGATGGGGCCAGGTGCCGGCGGATTCGGGCGCCCTCCAGAGTTGCGCCAGGGAGGGCCCCGGGAAAATGTCCTGCTGCGGCGAGCCGAGCAGGTCGAGGATGGTGGCGGCCACGGCGGCGTTGGTTACCGGCGTGGGGATGCGCGCGCCCGCCGGAACCCTTCCGGGCCAGCGCAGGATGAGCGGGACGCGGATCACCTCCCGGTGCAGGCCGTTGCGATGCAGAAAGAGCCCGTGCTCGCCGAGCATCTCGCCGTGATCGGAAGTAATGATGACCAGGGTGTTGGCGAGCTGGCCGTATTTCTCGAGGCCATCCACCAGACGGCCGATCATTTCGTCCACGTAAGCGATGGCCCCGTCGTAAGCGTCGATCTCGCCCTGCAGTTCTTCCGGGGTCATCTTGACGTCGTAACGGATGAGGAAGGTATTGAGGATGCCGCCGGGGTTGGCTTGCTTCGAAAACCTGGTGCGCCACGGCCGCGGGGGAAGAAACGGGTCGTGGACATCGAAGTAGTTGAGCATGGCGAAGAAGGGGCGAGCAGGGTCGCGGGCCGCCCAGCGCAGCGTGGCGTCGGTGACGTCGGAGGCCAGCTTGCGCGCAGGCACGTCTTCGTAGCCCAGCGGGCGCATCACGAACTGCGCGAACTTGCGGCCGTAGAGCGTCCGCGCGGCCATGTCCGCCATGGAATGGAAGTAGTCCTCGAAGCGGATGAACCCGCGGCCCATGCCCACGCGGCGGCAAAAAAAGAAACTGTTGGCGGAGATGGCGGCGGTGCGGTACCCGCGGTCCCGAAGCTCTTCGGCAATGGTGCGGTAGCGGCCATCCATGGGATTTCGCTCGGCGTTGTGCTCGAAGGTCGGGCGGCCGGTGAGCAGCGAGGCGTGGGACGGGAGAGTCCAGGAGGACGCGGCGAAGGGCTGCTCGAACAATGCGCCTTCGCGCGCCAGTTGATCCATTCGGGGACTGGTGGCGCGCCCATAGCCGTAACCGGAAAGGTGGTCGGCGCGCTGTGTGTCGATCACAATCAGCAGGACGTTCGGCGCACCGGGAGCGGCCGACGGCAAGCCGTCCAAGGCGTTGCGCTCGCGCCACCAGATGTTCCCTTGCACTCCGGCGAGCAGGAGGAACGTCAAGGCCAGTGCCCAGGGCAACGCACGACGGAAGAACATCAGCGCTGCCTCTTCGTGCTTGCGGAACCAGCGGACGAAGACCGTGGCCAATCCCAGGGCCAGCATCAGCGCAGCGGAGTGGCGAATGCGTCCGCTTAGCGCCAGCCAGTCGAAGAACATCAGCAGGGCCAGCAGGAAGACTCCGCCCCAGTGCACCCACGGCGAAGAAATCAAGCGCCCCGCGACGGCCAGCAGCAATCCTGCGGCGCCAAACAGCAGCAAGGAAAACACCGGAGCAATCCACAGGATTTCCGCGGAAACGGCGGTCTGCGCCATGTTCCAATTCAGCCACCCGAGTTGCTGGAACAGGAGCAGGCCGGCGCCTTCGACCATCCCGGTCAAGGCGCCCATGGCCAGCGCCAGGGTAAGCCAGGTGGTGGGGCGCGGGAGCCTGGTAGCGCCGGTAGTCACGGCCGCCCCCCAACCGGTTCCGGCGCGACTACAGGGATGGCCGCGCCGCGGGGTCCCCGCAAGCCGTTCGCATATTCGGCCAAAGCGCGCACTAATGATGGCTCCTCGCCGGCCATGTCGCGCATTTCCCTCGGATCGCTCACCACCTCAAAAAGAGAGTGTCCCCTGTTCTCCTGGAAGATGTAATGCCACCGGGGAGTGACTACGGAAACGAAGGCCCCTTCACGGGCCGGGTTGCCACGCGCCTCGAACCGGAGTTGAGCCAACTCCGCGATAGGCCACGGCCACTCGCGAGGTGGATCAGCCTGCCACAGGGGAACGAGCGAGCGCTCTCGAAACACCGCAGCATCTTCCGCGATCAGATCAAAAATGGTTGCCGGCAGAGCGGCCAGGGTGACAGACCTTGGCGCCCTGCGGCCCGCAGGCACGTGGTCCTTCCAGAAAATGATCAGTGGCACTCGAATCCCCTCGCGGTACACCCCGTTGCGATGCAGATAGAGCCCGTGTTCACCGAGCATCTCTCCGTGGTCGGACGTAACAATGACGATGGTGTTCCGCAGCAGCCCATGGGTGTCCATCCCGCGCAGACCCCTCCCCCAGTCCCGCGACAAAACCGATGATGGGACCGAGGGCCAGCAGAGCTCCCCGAGGCGCTCGCGCGGCGCTGGCTGGAGCTTCCAAATTGTGCGGTGAGCTCATTCAGGCAGGCAACCTTTCACGAGCCAGCGGCCTTCTCCCGGCGCCGCAACTCTGGTGCGGTCGCGACCGGGGGCGCCAGGCGGTAGATGGCCCACTGGGCGGTAATCTCGACGGCCTGGAAGTTCGCGCTCAAGTAGGTTTGCAACGGCCCGGGCTTGAGCAATTCGGGGAACTCGGTGGCCGCATATTTTGCGCCCCGGCGGCGCATTTCCTCGATCAACTCCGGCGTAGCCTGAACGTGGTCCATGCACCAGCCCTTGCGGTGAGTCAAATAGAGGTCCACTGGGTCGGAGCATAGGTACTTGCCCGGGGCGTAACGGTGCTGCTGGTATTCCAGGCGGGGCAGGCCCCGCCGCTCCTTGAGCAGGATGAAGAGCGCTTGGGGCTCCGTGACTTGCTGCACGCGCTGGCCGAACTGCACGCGCACTCGCTCGAAAGCGGTAATGCGCGTGCGCCCTTCGATGAACCAGAAGCTAAACCCCAGGACCGAAAAGCAAAAGGCGGCCGCCACGCTCCGCTGCAGCACCGGCCGGGCGGCCAGCCCATCCCAGAAAACCAGGACACCGGCCGCCATCCACACCGAGGTAAAGAAGAGCGCGGGGAACTGATAGTAGTCGTGGGGGGCATGACCATGCGGCGTCAGGAAGATGGTCAGCGCGAAACCCAGGGCCCAAACATGGAGCAGCCCGTCCATCTTCCGGCAGGCCCAGCAACCCGCCGCCAGGAGGATCAACCCCGGCGGCGTGCCGATCTCGAAGATAAGCCGGAGGGGAAGTTGCTTGGCCAGTTGCAGCCACACCGGGTCGCCCGGGCCGGGGTAGCCCAGCTTCAGATACACCCCCTGGAATGAGTTGCCATGGAGGGTCCCCAACTCATGAGCGTGCAGGTACCAGAATACCGACGGGAGGAAGACGGCCGCGCCGAAAGCCCACAACTCCCACCGGCGCAGAAAACTCCAGCCAAACCGGCGCCAGCACAGGTAGGCCACCGGGAGCCCCAGATAGGCGGATGGGAACTTGACCAGCATGGCCGCCGCCAGCGCCAGCCCGCTCCCCGCGAGGAGCACCGGGCGGTCTTCCTGGGTCCATCGCCAGAAACAATCCACCGTCGCCAGAGAGAGCAGGCACATCAACATTTCCGGCTGGAAGCTGCGCGTGAGAAACGCCAGCGGGACAACCGCGTAGAAGAAGACCCCCAGCATGGCCAGCCGCTCGTCCCGGCCCCAGCGCCGCACAAAGGAGTACAGCCACACGGCCGCCACGGCCCAGAAAACGATGTTCAGCCCGCGGCCGAGCCATTCGCGCGTGCCAAACGTCCTGTAGAGCCCGGCGACCAAGAAATTGTAAAGCGGAAACTCTGCTTCCACGTAGCCCGCGGAATCGCCGCGCCAGTCCACCTGCGGGTAGAAGATGCGCATGCCGCTTTCCGCGAGGTTGCGCGCAATGGCCGCGGTGTCGTACTGGCGCACCGCGTTGCTGTCGAACAGCGGCTCGTTCAGGCGATAGCAGCGCCATGCCATGCCGCCAAGTATCAACAGGGCCAGCAAGGCCATGCGGCTCCGCGTAGTACTGGGCAGGTTCTTCATCACCTGAGAAAGACGCCCCGGGCGAAGCTTAACACTCACCGGCCTCCCGCGCGGGTCAGGTTGTCGAGTTCCTTGCGCAGTTCGGCAACCGCGGCGATTCCCTCCGGAGAATCCGACAAATCCGGCTGATCCGCATGCGCCGGCCAGGCGAACAGCTCGGTCTTGCCATTCTGTTGCATGATGAAATACCACTCCGGCGTGGCCAGGGCCTTCACCCAGCCCTGAGCCACGGGCAGGTCCTTGCGAACCCCCGGATAGGGTGTGCCCTGCAGCTCGGCAATGGCCGGTGAGGAGCCGGGAGAGAATCTGGAATCGGCGGCGATCAAGGATGCGCCTCCCAGGGCTCGCGGGTCGAGGCCCGCAAGAAACAAGACCGTGGCCGGGACATCCCGCAGGCTCACAGGGCGCTGGCTCACCCCCCCGGCCTTGATTCTTGCGGGAAACCGCAGGATCAGCGGGATCTGCACCTGCTCCGGGTAAAGGCTGTTGCGGTGGCCGGCCACATTGTGTTCGCCAATGGACTCCCCATGATCCGAGGTGACTACCACCAGGAGGTTGCGGTCCAACCCGCGCCTGCGCAGGTTCGCGAACAAGTCTCGCACCTGCGCGTCGAGGTAGGCCAGAGAAGCATCATAGGCGTCGAAACGGTCCCGGCGCGGATCTTTCTGGGGCGGCCGTGCCTGTGGCCACGCCAGGAAAGGGTCGTTTCGCCGAGCGATGTTCTCGGGCTGGTTGGAGAACTGTTTCGCAAACTCCAGGGGAGGCGCCAGCGGGTAGTGCATCTCCATGTAGTTCACGAAGGCAAAGAAGGGCCGCTCCGAACGGGCATCCAGCCAGGCCAGCAGCCGCCGGTTGATTTCTGGCGCGGGGAGGCGCTCCAGGTCGGGGTTCACGTACATCCGGTGGAGCACATACTTCACCAGTTTGCGGCCCCACAGAGTGCGCACCGCGGCGTCATACGGACCGAAGAAGAGGCCTTCCCAGTGCTGGAAGCCGCGCGTCAGCCCGAACGATGACGTCACCACGCTGTTGTTGGCGGCGAAGGCCCCGGTCGAGTAACCGTGCGCCGCAAAAACCTCCGCCAGCGTAGGATGACTCCGGTCCAGCGGCACGTTAATGTCCGCGCCATGCTCGTGCAGGTAGCGCCCGGTGAACAGAGACGCATGGGACGGCAGCGTCCACGAGGACGTCGAAGAGGCCCGGTGAAACCGGGCCCCCTCCGCGGCAAGAGCATCCAGAAACGGGGAGGTCGGCCGCTCGTGTCCATAGCAGCCCAGGCGATCGGCGCGCAAAGTATCGAGCACAATCACCAGGACGTTGGGCCCTCCGGGTGCGCCTGCGGGCAGAGCTCTCTGGCGCCACCATTCCCCCACGCTCGCAAACCCGGCGCCCGCTACTCCCGCCAGAACGGCAACGGTCGTGATTCCCCAGGCCGCGCGACCGCACCACCGGGAGACCCCGGGCCGCGCACCCAGCCAGCGTCCCAGCGCCGTCCCAGCGCCGATCGCCAGAATGGCCGCTCCGGTTTCCCTCAACCGGCCGGAGAAAGCCAGCCATTCGTAAAACACCATCGAACCAAACAACGTGAGGGCAACCTGCGTCCAGGGGACCCGTCGGCTTCGTCCTATCACCGGCATTGCCACCACAGCCAGGGTGAGGAACACCACCAGGTTCATGGCCGGCGCCGCCCACAGCAGATCCTCGTTGGCGGGCACAATCTGCATCTCCCAATTCAGCCAGCGTTGCTCCTGGAAGATCAGAAAGCCCGCGCCCTCCACCAGTCCTCCCACCAGGGCGAGGCTCACCACCATGGCCAGGTAAGCGCTGCGGGAAAAAGGCCCGGCGGGAACCGCTGAACCCCAGGTCTCCGTGGATGTCGGCATTCGCAGCTATTCTATTGGGTGGGCTGGACGAACACAAAGGGATTGCCGCCAGAGCTTCCAACAGCGGGGCTTTCCGCCCAGTAACTCAGCGGGAGAAAGCTACTTCTGCGGTTCCTGTGAAGTGAGAACGGCCGCCACCTTGCGGAAGCCCTGCATCAGCTTGCCCCAGAACATCAGGGCCAGGCCGGCGGCGGTGCCCAGGAAGCCGGAAAGAGGGATAATCTGGTCGGGGCCAACGTAGATGATCATTTTGCTCAGTTTCTCCTTGAGAATCCGCGAGAGGTTATGGCAATTGAGGTGCCGACCGGTAACAGAGAATAAACTACTTTGATTCAACAACATAGGTTCAACGGTGGGGTGGGTTTGGGAATGTGAATGGGATTGAAAGGGAAAGGAATTGCACACTTTTGCCCAACCGAACCCAGGCCGTCCTGCGGGGGACGCTCGAGGGGGTTCTGTGCTCAGTTTCGCAAATCCAGCACCACCGCTATCGGGGACCCTTCATAGCTGAAGGGCATTTGCACGTGGGTACCACCGGGGCTGGCCTGCATCATGCACTCGGCCCCGCTGATGATGGTGGGAACGGTCAGCTTGCATTCGTCGCCCACCTGGCCCAGCTTGTTCTTGAAGCTGCCGGCCACCATGTTGCAGATTTCGCCCACGGCGTCGCGCGCCGAATCCTCTTCCGGCGCAGCGGAACCGAGCATCTTGGCAGCCATAGCCCGCGCTCCCTGCGCGGTGCAGTGAAAGCTGACCACGCCCGCCACGCGGCCAGTCAGGCCGACCATGGCGATCATTTCCGTGACCAGCGAAGGGTCGTCCTGGAAGGGCTCCAGCTTCGCGCCCAGCATCACTTCAAACACCTCTCGCGTGGCTGACTCGATCAGTGGCGTCCAGCCGGTCTCGGGGTAGAACATGAGGTGACTCATTTTCCCTCCGGCGCTGCGCCCAGTATGGGAGCGAGCTGCGCCTTCACCTGCTCCAGGGTGAAGGGCTTGCGGATGTAGCCGCGCGCGCCGAGCGTGGCGGCTTCGCCCATGCGTGCTTCGCTGCCCTCGGTGGTGATCATCACCACCGGCGTGTTGCCGCCCTCCGGCGCGGCCTTCAGCGCGCGCAAGAACTCCAGGCCGTCCATCGTGGGCATGTTGATGTCGCAGAGGATCAAGTCCGGGCGCTGCGCTTTGGCCTTGGCCAGCGCTTCCCAGCCGTCGCTCGCCTCCAGCAGCTCGCCCACCGGCACGCCGGCCTGCGTCAGCGTGCGCTCGATCATCTTGCGCATCACTGCCGAATCGTCCACCACCAGCCCCCGCAGTCTGCCCATGAATGTTCCCGCCGCAACCGGAAGACAGCATTCTTGACAGTGGAACCGCCAGTGTCAAGCGCAGCAGGCCTGGCCGAGCCGTGGCGGACAGGAATAGAATCGGACTTTGCGAGGTGCGCGGATGGCCACGCAAGCAGCTTCGTTCGACCCCTTGCGAATGGGCTTCATCCTCGGGCGCGACCGCGTGACGGCGGGCGACCACACTCTACAAAGGCAGGCGGAGCTACCGCCATGGCAAGAAGGAACTCGAAAGAAAGCGTATTCAGTACTTGTGCGAGTGAATCTTGAACGATCGTTTGGGGAGGCTACGGAACCCGGAATTTTGAAACGAGAATGTCCCGATTGTCGGTAAAGTCGTTGCCGGTCGGGTTTGGCACAGTTGCGCCGACTACAACCAATTTGCCTTGACCGTCAAACAAGACTGCCTCGGGAACATCCCACGGACTTGAGTTAAAGTCATGCCTTAATTTCCAGAGCCTGTTGCCGTTGGAGTCCAGCGCCAAAATGCCAAAGTCCCAGCAATTCGGATACGTTGTGCACTTTGGATTAACCCCCTGAAGCTCGGTAAGTTGTCCAACAACCACCACGCCGCCGCTCGGTCGCGCTGTCAGACCAAGAGCAAGAGTAGAAGCGTTGGCATTGGGGTTATCACCGTCCCAGCTCTTAAACCAAAGGATCTGGCCTTGCTGATCGCGCTTTTCAACAAGGAAGAGACGGCCGTTGGGATCACTGCCGTTTTGATTCGTTCCCGCAAGGTAAACTCCGCCCTGCGAGTCTTCGATCACGCGGGTCCCGAAGAGATTGCCACCCACTGAAACCACTGACGCACCAGCGTCGAGGTCAAGGAGGTTGAATCGCTCCAGGTAAAAACCAACCAGCTGGCCGCCGACAAAACGATCACCGCTGACCCACAAACGGTCCGCGGCAACGTACATGCCGGTAACCGTGCACTTGTCGCACACAGTCACGCTGCCGTGCCGGTTATTTCCTGGAATATTCCCGACTTGGAAACTTGAAATCATGTTTCCGGAAAGATCGAGAATTGCCACACGCGGATCAGTTGCCGTGTTGACCGCAACGTAAACCAGTGAGCCGCTAACCTGAACGATACGACCACTGGTTTCATTGGCGTCAAACTGGAACGATTTGCTAAACGGATCAAGAAGCAACTGTCCTGAACCGTTAACTTGACCGAACATTGCCGAACGCAGAGAAACACTCCCTGCAGGGTTCGTAACTCCGGTAAAGTAAAAACGGTCTTGATTACCCTCTCGGGCAATACTTCTTAACAACGAAGGCGTGGCGCCGAAATCATTGCGCCAGCGTTCGTTGCCAGCTGGATCGAAACTCACCAGCGCAGCGATCGGATCCGGAATCGGCTGTCCTGAATTCGACCAACTGCGTAGCCATTTGATGCCGGCGGCAACGATATTGCTATTGCCGTCGACAGCTACGCCAAAACCGTAATCCCGCATCGTCTGGCCAAAGTCAACAAACCTGACCCATTCCAGGCGCGGCTGCTGAACTGCGGTGATGGTCACGGTGGCCGAGGCAGACTTTGTCTGGTCTGCCTGACTTGTCGCCTTAACGACAACCTGACAGCCGTTTGCTACTTGCGTGCAAAACGGCGGTTGAGGCACTGCCAGAGGCGAGCGGTAAAGGCCTGAACTTGAGATCGTGCCAATAGTACTGTCGCCGCCCGGAACATTGTTGACGTGCCAGGTGACTGCAGTACTAAAGCTTCCACTACCGGTCACCGTAGCCGTGAACTGCTGTGGTAAATCTATCTCTAGGTTGGCCTGCGTCGGAGCAACTGTAACGGATGTAATAGCCGAGGGGGCAGGTGGTGGGGGCGGATTTCCTCCGCCGCCGTTACCTCCTCCGCCGCAGGCTCCGAGAAGTAGGCAGAAGGCTATGCCCGCAAGCCCACGATATGCCTTGAGCGGTTTCGGTATGTAGGCTTTTCTAGTACAGCTGTTCATCGGGGCCGCGCCAGCCCTTCTCAGTTTTCTGAAAGAGGATCCAGCCAGTGAGCTTGGCCCTTTGCCCTTTCTGTCCTGGCGCACCGCCATAAAAGGCGTAGTACAGATCCATCCTGCCTGCGGGCGGAGTTGGTCTGGATTCAAGCACCCACCTGCCGCTGCTGTTGTCAGGACTAATCAGCATCCATTTGCAGTTGTCCAGAAACTCTACGTCGACCTCGTACTCCATTTTGTAGAATGAAACTCCGCTCTCTACCCCCGGAACTCCATTGACCTTCCGGAAGTCCAACAGCCTGACCCTGTCCCTACTGCCACCTTGTTCAATTCCGCGCTCGAAGACTTGGCGGCCAGCCGCATCGGGTGGCCGACTGGCTGAACTTCCGCAGCCGGAAAAGGCCAGAGCGGTCATAATCACCATGGCTTGCAATCTTGGATTTGAAACTCTGTGGGGCATTGAACCTCCTCGAAAGTCAGTCTAGTCTGGCTTGAGTCAAGGTGCCTGCGTATCGACAATGCGGACTTCGCCAATCGTGAGGTTCGCGGCGGTTGAGGCGTATTGATCGCTAAAGCCGAACGTGAGCCGCACGTCGTAGTTGCTCGTGGACAGAGTAAGAGTGTTCTGGTCAATGAGCATGCCGCCCTGGTCGTCGTAACTCCCCCGGGCGGTGTAGGCGGTCATGGTCGAGGCTGTGAACACTACTCGCGAGTAGTACCAAACGTTGTCTTGCACCACGATAGATGCAAAAGGAAAAAGTGTCGTGAAATATGAACTCGAGACATGCCAAATCACGGAGTTCGGGGAAGGCGGAATGGTATCAGCCGTGTGGAAATAGATGTTGATGCCCATGAACTGCCTCGCGCCGTCGGGCTTCCACTTCGTGTAGACGGTCTTGTTGAGGACGTTGAATTTATCGATGGAGTGCAGTTCGTTGCAGCTTCGGAAGCCGTCAGCATAGGCGCGCAGCCCATCGCTCGTTTGCTCAAACAAGCCCGGCGCGGGCGCGAGCATTTGAGGCGCGCTGAGACAACGGAAGCCATAAGTCCAGTACTGCCAGTGCGCGGTATCGAGTGGGAGCGCCACCACACCAGCAACGAAATCAAGGGGATCGCGATAGTTCGACTTCAAATCGCTCTTGCATTCGGGCAGGTCGATGCTGCTTGGAACATAACCGCACCCGAAGTTATTAGGAATTCGAACGGAAAAATGAAGGTGATGACCCGTACTCAGCCCCGTCGAGTTGACCTCTCCTATTTTCTGTCCCTTACTCACCCATTCATCTACATTAACGGTTAGACTTCCGGCGACCATATGAGCGTAGATTGAGTAAATCACTTCGCCAGTCACCTGGGCATGCTCGATTCGTAATGCCGACCCGAAACCGGTGTCGGTTTCGCGGCGATCCACGACTCGTCCGGCCCCGATTGCTCTGACCTCTCCTCCGGCAAAACCGTTGGCCAAGTCAACTCCTGCATGACTTGGATCGGTTTCCGTGAAGAACCCGGTCCTGATCAAGTAACCATTTGGGTTCGGTAAAGAGTCAGTGGGACGCGCGGTTGGCTGACCCGCTGGATAGACGCACCCCCCTGCTATGGGGCATGCGCACACAGTCGGCACACAAAAAACAAGAGCAAAGAGCCATAACAGGAGCCGTTGAAAGATCACCACTTTATCCTCGGTTCATTGAAACCGAATAGTCGAAAGAATCTGCAAGAATAGTTCTTGCAGACCTTGTGGGATTTCAGGCGTCAGTTGACGTAATGACACCAAGAGAGCTCGGTTACGAAGGGAATCATCGACTACTGCAATCAGTATTGGATGGTGTGGAACAACGGCAGGGACATCGCTGTATACGATTGCATCTCGCCCATCAATGATGGCTATAAGCTTGACCGCGTATGTTTCCAACCGTCCACCATCAATCGCGGATGCAAATGCCGTCACGGGCTGTGAACCTGGCTTCGAAACCGCCCGGACCAACAACTCCTCAGATGGCACCTCCGCGTCGTGCAGTCCTATAAGTTCTTGAAGGGCGGGAGAGGATGCGGCTATCTGGTTTGTAGTGGCCTCGCTGATCCAGGCTGGTGGCAGAGCAATCGATACTTCCTCGGAGCTAAATGCTGTGCGGCCCCACACGTTAACAATGATCTTCAGCGTCTGCGGCAGCGTCTGACTTCCGCTTTTCAAGTGGACTGTCCCTTCGTATGTTCCAAATGCGGTGCCTTCGGGAATCGAAAAAGCGACTGCGACCTGTTGCGGTTGGTTCGCTGGTACGTTCGTAAAGGTGTTGGGTTGAAGGCTAAAGAACCGGGCGATCTCGGGCACCCCTTCGATAACCGCGTTGGTGAAAGCCAGCGTACTCGTGAATGTGAGGCTCTTCGGTATGCTCTCGCCCGGAGACAGGGTGACTTCAATCCGACTTTCAGACCAAATGATCTTCGGCTGAGTTGAAGAAGATGATTTTTGTGCTGAAGGAATCGGAAGAGGAACCGACGGAAGAGGCTTGCCAAAAAGATGCAAGGCAACACCTCCAACCGGCAAGGTCGCTAGGAGCGCAATAACTAAAAAGCGCGATTTTGTTTTTTTGTCGCTCATATGTTATTTTTGCAGATTGCGGAACCTTGTCCACTTACTTTTCCACAAGACTTTCTTTTCTCCTCCTCCCAACTCGAAGGGTTCCTTCTTTAGGTTTTGGCGTCTATCCCAAAATCGAAAAGTTCTCCTATCCCGGGCCCTGCGGGTGTTTGGACAAATCTTGAAGATGCAATATTCTCCCGGGGCAAGATCAGCTAGGGCAGTAATGCGAAACGTGCGCGGTGCGATTTCATTAACTTCTGCTGGAATGGCGCCTTTCTTTTGCAGGCCAATCCTCATTGACCACGCCCCGAACGCTCCTGCTTCCAGTTCGCGCCGCTCCCATTTGGGATTTTGCTTTAGCGCAGAGAGGTAGAAGTCGTTTATGTCTTCGGGAGCCGTGTACGAAGTGCCTGCAGAGAGGACCAGTATGAGACTAGGCCGGGGAATGGAAACACGTGCTTTGGCACGGAAGCCTCCCACAGTGGACTTCAGTTTCATTTTCTTGATCCCGAGCGTGTAAAGACTGGACTCCATCCCACTGATATCCATCCCCAGCATGGCTGGATAGAGCCGAACGAACCCATCGGAAGATGCCAGGTAAGTGCCACGTTCTTCGGGCAATTTCTTATCTGCTGCTGGGGCTTGTCCGCCTTGTGCGGTCGGAAAGGAAACAACCAACAAGGCTATGGACAGCAAGCCCCACAGAATCATTCGGTTTCTCATCGGTTGCTCCAAATGCTGGGGTTCGGAATGCTCCATGATTCTGGCTTTCCAGCCATACTTGAGAGCACGAGCCAGCGCAACTGGCAAAAGCTTGCGGAAGTTGGTTTTTATTGGTAAAAGTCGCAATGTCCTCCACTACAGGTCCTTATGCGGCCCAAACAGAACGACCGCCTCGACTCTTGGAAGGCGATCGCCGCCTATCTAGGGCGGGATGTGAGCACAGTCATCCGGTGGGAGAAAGAAAAGGCCCTACCGATCCATCGGATACCTGGCGGAAAGAAGCAGGCCGTCTTTGCCTTTCGTGAGGAAATCGACACGTGGCTGGCCGGAGTCGGTTCTTTGCCTGAGGAACCCAGAGAACGGCTCAGCCAGGGCTTTGCCACAAAAGTGCGGTGGGCGCTTGTTGGGGCCTTGCTCTTATTGGTACCACTTATTGTCGTTGCTGCTTTCATTCGGCTTCATCCAACTTCAACTCCCACGGTAGCGGACGCGGCGTTTCGGGGAAACAAACTGGTGGCCCTCGGGGAAAGCGGACAAACTCTGTGGAGCCGGGAATTCCCTAGACTCATTCCTGAGACTTCACCGTTGGACTTGGCCCGACGAAAGGCAATTGCAGATGTGGACGGGGACGGTCAGACTGAACTGTTGATAGCTGTTCCGCAAAGCGATCCGGCGATCGGCGATGCCCCGGCGAGTGAACTGTGGTGTTTTTCCACGCGAGGCGACGTTGCTTGGCAACTGGCGTGGCCGGCCAAACTGAGGTTCAGGATGGACGAGTTCGGGCCGCCTTGGAACTTCGGGAGTCTGCAAGTTTACGACGCAGGAGGGCACCGGAGAATTCTCTACGCCGTGAGCCACATTCCGTGGTGGCCGGCAGCTCTGCTGCGGCTGAATGAGAACGGAACGCTGCTCGATGTTTTTGTCAACTCAGGACACGTGGTGACAACGAATGTTGTGGAGACGCCTGCCGGAAAGTTTGTGCTGGCTGGGGGAACCAGCAACGCGAATGACGGAGCCATGTTGGCTGTGCTTGACGAAAAAAGTATTTCCGGATCTTCGCCGGAGGCATCCGGCTCGCCATTCGAATGTTTGAATTGTCCTGCTGGAAAACCACTGCGCTACTTTGTTTTCCCGCGCTCCGAGGTGAACCAGGTGACGGGCTCCGGGGTAAACCACGTGTTCGAAATCAGCGTGCGCGAGGACCGCATTACCGCTCGCACTTTTGAGCAGGGCTGGCATGAAACCCCGGGCGCGATCTACGAGTTCTCTCGCGATTTCGAATTGCGCCAAGTGCGTTACACCGACGGCTATTGGGATGTCCACCGGAAGCTGGAACTGGAAGGTAAGATCCGCCACGCGAAAGCGCAGTGCCCGGAACGCGACGGTCCGCGGCCTGTCCGCATCTGGTCTCCGGAAAACGGGTGGTTGACGGTCCAGCCAAACAATTCCGTAGCAAACAAATAATGGCGTTATATCCTCTCTCAGGTTGCTTCGATGCGGCGCTGGAAATGATTCAGTTCGGAGGAGTATCGATCCTGCCAGAAAAGCAACGTTGCCCGCCTTGGGTCCTTGGCCACTTCCGACCAGGGTGAAAGTGATGAGAAACTCCAAAGAACACCTCAAACCATCTTTCGAAGTTGTTTGGGAGACGGCTTCTGACGAGGACGCGCGAGAAGCCTTACTGAAAGCTTTCGAAATGATTTTCGCTTGCGACCACACATGCTTGTTTGCCAGCAAGCTTGACAAATCTAACGCCACCGAAAAAGATGAGAGTAAGTAACCCACCTTCCTTTGCATGCACCAAATCCCAAGCAACAAGTTAAGAGTCGCTCTATACGCACGTGTTTCCACGGAGGAGCAGCGAGAGGGTCAAACGATTGAGTCTCAGGTAAAAGAGCTTGAACGCTTCGCGCTTCAAAAGGAGTGGGACATTTGTGGCGTCTACAGGGATGAGGGCTGGAGCGGGAGCATGCTTGCAAGACCCAATCTCGACCGACTTCGCGATGACGCGTCCAAAAAGCTCTTCGACGCGGTCCTGATAAACGATGTGGATCGTTTGGCCCGTGACGTCAGCCATTTGGGGGTTATCAAGAGAGACTTGGAGCGCACTTCTGTTCAGGTGATTTTTAGGAAGCTCCCCTAACCACACAAGGAGAAGACCATGAGCACCCGAGAGAAACTTATCAAGGCCCGGCTGGGAATGCTAGCCCTGGCCGGGGAGTTGCAGAACATTTCGTTGGCCTGCCGACGGGCGGGCATCAG